>Ga0247733_1000361_pt1 | contig 19030 bp, 28 predicted proteins | sample UWRJL043104R2_FD_180932 | JGI IMG/M metagenome (GOLD analysis project Ga0247733, IMG submission 180932) | Plant litter microbial communities from Arlington Agricultural Research Station in Wisconsin, United States - UWRJ-L043-104R-2 | ecosystem: Environmental > Terrestrial > Plant litter >...
TCCTACTATATTATATTATAGTATCTCTAGATTAAATTTAGCTATAATTACTATAGCTAATTAGAATAATTTAGCTATAAGTATTACTATATATATTAAGTAAAGTAAATTCTTCTCTTAGAGATCTTCTTATATAACGATTCTTACTTTATACTTTAGAAAGTATCTATTTTAATTATTTTTATATATCTAGATCTATTTAAGTAGTAATAGCCTACTAGAGCTACTTAATTATTAGATTTCTTTCTAGGTATCTATATAGCGGAGTTAATTAATCTCTATTTATAAAACTTATTTAAATAAAGTACTAAATTAATAATTATATAGGTACTTCTATAGAGTTAGTAGTTTAGATAACTTATTCCTATAGATTTTTATTATTAGTAGGGCTTTTAGTACTCTTTTAAGTATTGTAGCTATTATAACGGCGTTTATTATAATATACTTACGTAGCTTAGTCTAGACTTCTAGAGCTCTAGAAAGATATATATAAGTAAAATTATATATAGAATATTTATTATTTTATAGATTCTTAATTAATATTATTATAATATTATTCTTTATCCTACTCTTTAATTAATTATTAGGATTCTCGTCTCTTCTCCTACGTCGTAATAGTAAGTTTTAATTAATTTCTAGCTTAGATTCTATTCCTTATTACCTTCTACTTAATTAAGTTACTTATCTAGGAGCGACTTAGTATCTCTAACGTACTAATAAGGCTTCTACTTTATCTCTAGCGTTAGATACTTCGCTAGTAGATTAAGAGATAGCGGCGGAGCTTTTAAGCTCTAACTCTTATAAGATTTACTCGCGGAGAGGTAACTAGCGTATTCTACTAGATTTATTAATTTCTTAGATACTATTAATTATATTTCTATTCTACTAATTATTTATAGAATCGTCGCTAGAGATAGATACTAATTCTAGTATAGCTCTAGGCGTTTTAAGCTCTATTAGCTAATCTCTAAATTTATAGATTTCTAACTATTCGCTAGCTAAGCGATTAGTATATAAACCTACTAGATTCTTTTCTATACTTAGTATAGCTTAGCCTATTATAGCTCTACTTAGAACTTAATTAGTATCCCTAATTTTTTAATAGATTTTAGAGTTTAAATTAGCTTTAATACTTATCTACTTATTTATCTATTCTATAATTATTATATAATTATAGATATTACTAGAATCTTATATTTTATTCTTAATAAGGATTTCTATAACTTTAAGAGCTTTATCCTTTAGAATTTCTTAATTAGATTTCCCTTTATAGAAGTTCTACTTATTAAAGATAATATTTTATATTATAATTATCTAGTTAAGTGTTAGAATCTATATCTAGTATATATTTAAGACTTAATAGCTAATAAGATACCTAATATACCTATAAGGATTAATTTTAAAACCCCGTCTATCTAGCCCTACTATCTAATCCTTATTTAAGAGATATATATAGTAGCTATAGATATATATTCTACTCTAATTAGAATATAAGTCTACTATTACGTTCCTTATCTTTACTAGCTTATACTAGCGAAAGTACTACTTAAACTAATTATTAAGCGCTTAATTTAGTAACTTCTATCTATACTTTATAGAAGAACTTATTACGTATAGCTAAGCTACTACTTCTATTATCTCTAGCTAGAGCTTTAATAGAAGATTTACGCTTAAGTATATTATAATTATTTTAGTAATAATTTCTTTTCTAGCTTATTTACTCCCTCCGTTTAGTTTATATATATAGGGTAGAGTAATTATATATTTAATACTATATTAATTAGTCTAATTCTTAAATCTTAATTTACTATACTATAGAACTATAGCTATATCTCTATCTTATATAATTAAAATAATCCTATATTTATACTTATTATAAACGTAATTATAAAATATTTTAAAGACTTTTATAATTACGTTTAGTTCTTTAGTAATTAGATTATATACCTAGATCTTTCCGCTATAGTTATCTTTAATAATTAGTAATTATTATTTTTATAGTCTACTAGTTAGTATATTAAAAAGGTTCTATAAAATATAATAGAATAGTTAAGGTAATTACTCTTTTAATTAGTAGAAGATTACTTAGATAGTATAAGTAATTAAATAATATATATAGTCTTATTATATTATTTTATTTATTCTAATATTTTAAGTATTATATACGAGTGCTTATAAGGCTCGTTTCTCTAGATATTCTAACTATTAATACTAAAGGTGCTTAGAATCCGTTCTAGGGAGATTAATCTATAATTTACGAATTAGGATTATTATAGCTATAATTATTAAATAGAAAGAAAGCGGTTTATATTTAAGAAAGATAAGATTATACTTACTAAGAAGCTCTATAAGGATTATATTACTCTCTAGTATATCTATTCTAAGCGTCTAATCTAGCCTGAGATACTAAACGTTCGCCTTCTTTAGACGTGCTTTAGATATAATATTAATATAGAAACCCTCTACTACTATAATATCTTTAAGTAATAGATTCTTAGTATACTTACTATATAGACTAGTAAGAAGCTTTATAAGTAATCTATCGCTAGTTCTACTAATTAGGAGCGCTTAAGTACCTACTTTAATATTTTTTAGAGAGATTAACTTAATATAGATACTAGGTATAAATAGGTATTAATTATTAACTAGGTAGAGGGCTAATCCGCCGTTAAGTATAGTGCTCTTAGAAAGTAGATATATATTAATTAATATCGTACTAAATACTTTAGAGCGTTTAATTATCGGGTCTATAATAAGAAGTAAATTAATTATTAATACTACTAATCCTCTAGGGAAGTTTACTAATCCGTTTAGAGTTACTCTAGATAACTAGCCCTTATTAGAGACTAGTTTATAAAGCGCTTTCTACTCTAGTTTATTAAGACGTTCTAGGATTTTCTAATATTCTTATTATTTTATAATAATTAGTCTACTTCCTAAAGAAGACTTTCTAATAATTATAGTCTCTAGCTTTTAGTATATAATCAGCGCCTATTTATATTAAGTAAAATCCTTATAGGGGTATATAAAATAAGCTCTTAGCCCTAAGCTTATATTCTATATACGATCTCTAAGAGTAGCGAATACTCTAGATCCTTTATTAGTTATATTCCTTAATTAGTATTCCTAAAGTATTACTAAGAAGATTCTTTTAAAATCTTCTAGCTTAGTAGGCTTCGTACCTAGAGCTATATATTTAATATATTTTAAGAGTTATTTATAGCTCTAATCTAGTACGATTTTTATATTAATTATATTTAGAAAATCTAGTATCGTAAGGCTCTCTTTTACTTCTTTAACACTATTTATAATTACTTTATAATAAAGGCTTAACTATTCTTTAAACTATACCTTAGTATTAAGTCTTCCTAATTTAGCTTTATATAAGTAGGCTCGATACTATAATTATATAAGCTTAGTTATACTTATTTAATTTAAAGTAAGACTTAGTTTTAGTAATTTAACTAGAGCTTAGAGTATCGCTTTCTTATTTTCTAAAAGAGAGATTATTACTAGGTTAATTAGATCTAGGGCTATAGTTACGTAAATCTATATTATAAGATTATTAATCTTTATACTTATAGATACTTATTCTACTATTACTATTTTATAATCCGCGATTAATCCTAGGAAATCCTTAGTAAGGAGATTAAAAGTTACTTATATAGTATAGTACTTATTAAGTATATTAGGATCGTTGTTAGTAGGCTTAGCTAGCTTAACTAGTAGAGCTAGTTAAGTTAGTTTAGTCTTATTAATAGTTTTCTACTTAGCGCTGTCTAGATTAACTTAATCCTATATCTCTTTTATTATTATATAGTATTTAAACTTTAGATACTAATTAGGCTAGCTTACTTAATTAATTAGCTCGATCTTTCCCGTAGAGCTTCCTTTCTAGTCTATTTTTAGTAGAGAGGTTAATTCTATAAATAATAGAGTAAATAATTTAATTAGAGTAATTAAATTAAGATACTAGCGTAAGAATTATATAGAGGGGAATTATCTCTATACTTTCTTTTAACGCCGGGCTTATAACTATTAAAGAATCGTAGTACTAATAGCTTAATTTATAAATAAAAAGAATATTATTACTATATAAGAAAGAAGTGCCGACTAGCAGCTTATTTAACTATACTATTAGCGCGATCATGTGATCGCGCTGCTCCCGATCCATTCCCTAGTGCTTGCTCCAAAGTAATGTATCAGAGTGAGCTGGTGCTTCATTGGTAGAAAGCATATAAGTCGTCTCATATGAGACCAAGACGGCTCATATATCTCCATAGAAACTGTATCCCGGTATGAAACCCGCGAAAGGAAGAAGCCCCCACTTCGGCCTTCGTGCACTAGGATGAGTTAGCAGAAGACTGGAATTGAATGCAGAGATACCTACCTTGATTCTAGGCATCAGAGAAAAAATATACATGCCTGTCTATCTTGATATGCAACAACTCAGGTGTCGTTGTGGTATCGATGCCAGCGCTCCATGTACCAATTCTTCTCTTTCGCCTAGTACTGCGTTAGCATGGGTACAGAAATGGGTACGTAGGATCTCACAGTAGCTTCACGCTCCTCCTTTGATTCGCGTCCATAGTTTGGCGGGTCTTGATCCGTACGGGAGGTAAGGATCTCGCGTGGAAAGCTCAATACCATTGGGAATCCGTCGCCGTCCAACCATGCTCGATGCGTTCGGGTTGATTTATATGAGATGGGATAGCTCGTAGGCTCGTCTGGGCCGAGATAATCGACAGCTTCCACAGAGCCATCAGAGGACCTGGTGACTCCCCATGCCGTAGGGTATTCCCAATCCACCAAGTAGAGTCGATCGAGGGTTGGACAACATCCGAAGTACGCCTCAGCAATCAGCTCTTGGGCCTCGTCGCCTGGTTCCTCATGATAGTCACGTCTTCGCTGGATTATATTTCGTGCTACATCGCTATCATCAGTCATCTGGCTCTCAATTTCGCTGTCTGGGATGCATTGAAGTGTCGTAACAGCTAAAGTGTGCAAATTCTGGAACTCTCCGAAGATTTCGCCCCAATTCTATCGAAATCGTTAGCTATCGGCAAGAGCGCGCTGTGCGGACAACGAAATCCAACTTACAGAAATTTCTTCGTTGAGAATCTCGCCCTTGAGTGCTAGACTCTCAATGTTCGGGACTAGTTCTTGAAGATCTCGAACCTATCAGTATGTATGCTCGTGGCTTAGTACACGACGGCTGCTTACAGTGGACGGCTTCTTCTATCCAGGTATCGCTGAAAAGCTCAAGATGCTGAAGTTTCTTGAGCTCGCCCGCCGCTTCCATTAATCGATTACAGTGTAGGCTGTCCCGGAGGATCAACTTCTCTGTGTTCGGGCATGCCTTCACGAGGAAGTGCCAGTCGCCTGCGCACTGGATCCTCAGACCAACAACTGAGGCTAGGGAGACATTGGACTCCATGAAAGTCTTTTCCACGGCGGAGAAGTCTACATCTTTGCGATGCGTAATGGAAAGTTGGGTGAGATGATCCATAGCATACAGCACCTTCGGAAGGCGTGTTTTGCAAAGCACCGAGGTGAATCTCGAGGAGGTGACAATTTCACATGTGCTGTCGTTGCGTTAGCATTTTATATTAAAGTTGAGATCGAAGAGGCTCCGGATCGGATCGTCAAAGGGAATTCCATAGGCTCAAGTATCGTAACTCGACTAAATCGAGTGCACTTACCGAACACACGATAGCACGGCTCCGTTGAGCTCAATGTCCTTCAGCTGTCGGTTAAGCTGTCCCATTGTAGTTGACAGACGAAAGATGTCCCTGAACAGCTTCGGGATACAGATAGAACGCAGTCGCCGGCTAACAAGAGACAAGTTGAGCGTACTGGAATGGCACCGAAAGTATGGTTTGTCGTAGTAAAGCCATGGCTTTTTTACCCCGTCAATATCGAAGAGTACTTCAACGACCATAATAAGAACGTCGTCGTTCATCACATCGAGAAGAAGCTGTTGGCCCGGACTCGCCGAAGGGTAGACAGATCCAGGCTTGAGCTTCGCTAGAGAGTCGGTTTCACTCTCCTCATCCGTCGGAGATCTTGATGCCACTTGCTGCACTGTCTCTGAGTTGCCATACACTGGAGAAGCGGGATGATCCAAGTCAATGGCGGAAAGATCTGTCGCTGGTGGTACGTTGGCCATGGTAAGTGGTGAGGATGAATGTGCGCAGGCCTGCAATCGACGAGAGTGCGTCTCGCCTACTCTCGAGTTCGACGACTCGTGAAGCGTCGATACTGCGAAGCTCACGAGAGTGAGATGGAGCGGAGAAGGGAGAAGGACAGATTCTGACGCCGAAGCATAGAGGCGTGGAAGGTGAGTGTAGCAAAGTGGGGCGCGCTACTCGACCTTGAGATCACGCGTCAGGACGCGCCGCTGGAAAGGTAACGAACATCCTACTCGAATCCTCTTCATGTACTCACGCTTCTTCATGATTGGAGCTCGACTTCTTTCTACTGCGCATTGCGTTTTGATGCTCGCCGCAATTCCTCAAAATGATGCATTTGATTGATGTTTGTTCTAGTCACATTCTAAGGAAATTCCGTCTTGCTTCGAGCACGTTGTCAAGAACACCTGCTCTCTATTAGCCTCGTTGGATGGCAGCAGATGCAAATATTAAATGCACAATGAAGAGGCTCCGATTAGGATGACGTCACCACCTCCGCTCCTTCCCATCGAGATCCGCATATGATGAGCATTCACCTTCGAAAAACACTGGAATACTGATCAAGAAGCTCTACGCTGGACACCGCCACCACAATAGTCTTTACTGCGTAGAAGCGAACTCACTTTCATGGCCCAACCAATTTCCAACCTCCCATGGCATCCCATCCCATCTTCACCCTCAAATACAACCTGCAAAGTCCACCTCCTGCAAGCCGGAGGCCTTGTAATCCCAGAAGACCTCGTCTTTGTTCCCGATCCCAAGGACACAGCCACAAAACATGACGTGTCCGGCAAGTTCTACGTTCCGGACTACTGCTTCCTAATACACCACCCACCATCAAACACCCACTACATCTTCGATCTCGGTATGCGCAAAGACCTCGAGAATCTCCCGCCTTACCTCGTCAAGCACGTTCTTCCCTCTTTCCACTGCACACCCCGTTCCCCTGCCGATATCCTCCGCCAGCACGGTTCCCCGGAACAGCAACCGGAGAAGGTGAAAGCCGCCATCTTCTCGCACATGCACTTCGATCATGTGGGTGACGGTGGGAAAGAAGGGTTTGTGAAGGCGGAGTTGTGGGTCGGGCCGACGTGTTGTACATATGCGAGGCCGGGGTATCCGGTGGAGGAGAATGCGCCGACGTTGAGTGAGACGTTGCCGACCGATGGGACGAGGACGATTGTGGAGGCTTTTGTCAGTGATGAGATATTGAAAAAGGCGGGGGATAAAAGAGCTGGAGAAGTGGCAAAGGCAAAAGAAAAGGGCTTGTATACAGCTGTTGAGCTGCGTGATCCTGGCGATGAAGGTTGGATCGGTCTGGGTACTTTCGACCGCGCATTCGATGTCTGGGGCGACGGTTCCGCGTATCTGGTCGACGCCCCGGGCCACTCACCGGGTCACCAGATGATGCTCATCCGCGTCAAAACGAACGAGACTGGCGAAGACGACTTTGTGCTTCTAGCGGGCGATTGCTACCACCATCCCGCGCTACTCAAAGATCCAAAGCGTACAGCACGCCCGCCATATTCCAAAGGCGGAATGCACGCAGACCCCGAGGTAGCCATCGACACTATGGCCCGCACAAGGGTGCTGTCGGAGAAGGCCAATGTATGGATCCTTGGAGCGCACGACTTCAGTGTTGGTGAGGCATTAGCGCCAGGGCAGAAGGAGATAGAGGGATTGATCCTGGTGAACGACTGGCGTGAGAAGAAGTAGAAGAAGTCCGTCTACGCGTCACTGTAAAACCTCATGCCCTCAGGTGTCAGCGATGCTTTCTTCCTAGCCACCCGCCTTCGTATGATCATCACGGTACCCTCCGACTCGAGACACTGACGTGGCTCAGTCCTGCTTTCATGTAGCAAAACATCCCTCCATCGCGACATCCACGTCCGTCCCACAAAACCTCCCACCCACCCCTACCCGCCTTCAAACAACCACTCCAAGTACCCAACTACCTGCACAAGCCCATCCACGTCCCCGTTCCCGTCCACAACCCCTCCCACAACCCACCAACACCAAACATGTCCAACGCCTCAGAACAACAAGAGCTTGGCTCTCAAACACACAAAGCTTGACGCCCCGACCCACGCGCTCACGTGCCCCTCCCCAGCCCCCGCGCAAGTCCCGCGCTCCGTTCATGCAGCCCTGCGAGCGGAGTCTGAAGCCATGGCGCCAAGAGGTGTGTCTCAAGGGGTGTGCGCGACACAGCGAGTGGGTCCGCGACGATCCTCGCTCGGCTGGTCTTTGCCGACGAGCGGCGTTTTGGGTTCGTGTTTGCATGAGAGAAAGTGGCGTGATGTGTTCCTCTGGCCCTCGTGGATGCTGGACCCGTGGAACCTCGCTTGCCTTTCAGGCACAAGTCGCTGACGAGGCCGGAGCCTTGGAAATCAGGCCATTTTGCTCTTGGGAGGGTTTTGGATATGCTTCAAATTTTTTATTGCGCTCGCTCTGTCTATGGAGAGGGAGGAACTAGTTTCTAAGGTATCGTGTGGGAATCCTGTCATTTTCCTCGTAGCCGCATGCAGCTGTCGAAAACGACCGAGGTCAAAAGGGGGTAATAATGCGGGTACTACTTCGCTGAGAGAAAAACGACCAAAACGCCACCAGGTCAGGCAGGGTTATAGAATATGTACCGTATTTGAAGAATGCTTCAAGCAACCCTAAGCGTCGCCTCTTACAACCACTAAATCTTACTACTAAATGCTCACAACACAAAAGACCCGACCCAACAATCGCACAGAAAGATTAAAAGTTCTCCTTGCCGTACACGAAGTTGAAGCCAGGTTCTGAGTATTGGTTGCACTTGATGTGGAGGGCGGAGCCGAGCACTTTGGGCCCGCAGAAGAAGACACCTGCTTCGGCGGGGGAGTGGATCTTGCGGATGGATTTGAAGATCATGTCCCAGTTGGGGCGACCGAAGTTTGTGGGTGCGCGGAGGCCGGTAATGGCGTCTTGTTCGGCGTTGGCGTCGTTGATCATGATGTTGGTTGCGTCGTCGGCCTTGATCTTTGCGGTGAGGTACTGATAGTTCGTTAGCATTTAGGAACACATATTGACAGAAGATTTGACTTACGGTGTGGATCTCGATGTGGTCGTCAAGATCCTGCGCCTCAATAGCCAACAGCAGCGACCTGAACCATTCGAAGGAGCCGAAATCTCTGCAAATCCAGAAGAAGTAGACCTTTCGGAGACGCGTCCGGCCCTGGGGGTAGTTCATCCGGTACCAGATACTCTTCAAAATCGAAGCGAAGGGCGTAACACCAATACCGGCACCGACCAGGACGGCGATTTCGAACTTGAACACGTCCTCGGAAGCGGAACCGAACGGACCATCGATGTAGACTCGCGGGAGAATCTGGCGTAAAGCGACCTCGTTACTTCCATCTTTTCCGCCCTTTTCACCGCCACCCTTCTTCTCAAGGTCACAGCCGAGTGCTTTTCCGAATGCCTTGGTGAAGTCTCCGACCATGCGGATATGCACGGAGATGTAGTCCTCCTCGGGTGCGCTAGTAAGCGTGAAGGGATGATATTGCCAGATAGAGACCTCCGGGCAGCACAAGAAGATGTACTGTATTTATTAGCGATATTCAGCAACATGCGCATGTGGATGAACATACCTGACCAGCTTGCGTCTTGGTGTGCTCCTTCTTGATCTGAACTTCGCAGACGTTGCTTGGGTGCTGAATGACCTTGGAGATGTACGTCTTGTGGCGTCCACGAACCTCACGCGCGATACGCTCGCCCAGATACGCGAATCCTCCATACATCCAGTACTCCCAGAAAACACCGATACCGTCGCAGAAGGGCGCAAAGTCCGGCTTGATCATGCAGAAGGCACCGTGTATGGCCCAGAAGAGGAAGAAGACGGTGAACAGGTGGTGCGTGTACCAGAAGCGCTCGAACTGGGCCCGTCGATTCTTCTCTGCGGCTGTCCAACACATAGCCGTGAGCGCAGTCAACATGACGTAACCTGTCCATCCCGGGCCGGTTGCGAAGTTTGCGAGAAGGAATCCAATGAATCCTAGGTTGTTGGTCTGGGCGAACACCCACAAGTTCCTCCAATGCGCAATCGTGTGGATCCAGGAGAAAAGGAGAATGGACCATCCGACCAGCTTGTGGAAGGTGACGTTCTTGTCGAAAGGAATGATGCCGTTGAGGGGTGTCCGACGGACCATCGATATTAGGTTCCTGCATACTGGGAAGAGAATGAATGCAACGTCGACGTGAAGCACCAATGCCGCAGAACGAGCTATAGGGAAGCTGAAGCCGAAGATGGCGCGGGTTCCTATCGCGTTGTCCTAACGACTGTGAGTACAGCTCAATGTGAACTCGACGCGTTGGTCTTACCTTGAAGCCGTAATGCGCCATGCCGAATGCGAAGACGAAGATGTGTAATAGGAGGAATGTGAAGACGAATCTACAAGCGTTAGCCGCTGCGGTCTTTTTTCTTTTGGTTCCAAGTGCGCCTTACACTCGCCGATAACCCTCGTTGACCATCCACCGATCGATCTTCTCCTTGAGGTAAAGTTGTCGCGGCTTCTCATCCGACATCTCGCCCGACATGAGCATGCGCGTGAGCGGCGGCCATCTTGACCGCTCCCGGCCCGTGAGACTGTAGTTTGCGTATTCGGACATGATGGCGGGGTCTGGTAGACGACCAGTATTAGGCGTTGCCGGTCTTCAGAGCCTGCTGAATGTGGCTAAAGAATGCGACGGTAGGCTTAGGGAATGACCAAACTACGCAGCGGTCAGTACAGACGAGGCGCACGGGAGCAGTGAAGACGTACAAGCAATGTGCCCGCACTGAAGAAGAGAATATACAGGAGAATACGAGAGCCGGTTAAAGAGGCACCGGCATGAAGGAGGCTCCAAAGGACGAACAGGAGTAAAAGCACATGCACAGCGGGAACGGCTTCAAGAAGGGTGGGGAAGAGGGTAGGATATTATCGAGCCGCCATGTGGATACCGGGAAGGGACGCGTCGAGGAGGGAGCAGAGGCTAACGCAAGCCGTAGGACAGCAGGCAAGTATCGAACCACTTTGTGAGTTTGCACGTCAAAAGCTGCGACAGAAGCAGGTGCGCGGGCTAAGAGGGCGCATCGCAAGGACGAGATAGAGCGTCCAGGCCCGCGGAGCGTGTGCCGCCGGCCAATGGGAGGAACGCAGTGACCCGAAGAGGCGTAGACGGGCGCAGTGACGCTGCCCTGAAACCCGAAAAGAGATGGGTTTTCACATTGCGCAAAGCGAATGGCAGAGATGCCCAGCGCCGCGACGTCTGGGAGGTGTCGCAGGATCCTGGTTGAGACGTAAGCGAGTTTGGAGTCGGCGTTCGGCGCTTGCGGAGCTCGTCCCTTCTCCACCACGAACTTCGACGCCACCCCTTCAACGTGCTTCCCCTTACTCGCGACTGGGCATGACAAACCTCGACCTGAAGCCCAAGGCCGTTGTCCGTGGCGTCAGTACACAAGGCCGCGGAGCCAGATTGGCGCCCGCTGCATATTCTCACAACCTTACGCGCGCGCCCTTGAGCCGATCGATGAACCCTAAGCCGGCTGCAAGTGCGGCTCCATCCTCAGACAGCTTGGTAGACATGGCGTCAAGCGGTTCGAAAAGGTGTGGATGCTCCGGGAGCCCAGAGGACCTCCAGGAGCCACGCGGTAGACATCAGTGACACATCACTCCACCCGGTCTTGCCCGCTGTTGCAAAGTTTCTGCTGCCTTTGGTCCTACTATTTCCGTCGGCACCGCTTTTCCCATCCTATTCTAGTTCTTCAAACATTTGCCGTCTTGGGGCTAGCTGACACAGGAAACCGATCTGGGAAACGCTCCAAGAAACACCATGGAATCGGGGGACCCGCACCGCCTCAGAGCATTTGGTAGCCGCCACTCGCGGAGATGGTCTGTCCCGAGATCCACCGCGAGCTCTCGTCTGAGAGGAAGCCTACTATCTGTGCGATGTCGTCCCTAGCCACAGGTCAGCATTTTGTAAGAGTTTGTAAGGCCGAGAGAGGGCATGGGATATGGCGGAACTCACACTGTGCCATGTCGGTGCTCCACCGGCGTCGTCTTCAGCTGCATCTCCACGATGTCTTTCGGCACATCGTCCAACATCTCCGACTTGACCGGACCCGACGCAACAGCGTTGACCGTGTGTCCTTGGTGACCGAGCTCTGCTGCTAGAGCCCTTGTCATGCCCTCCAGCGCTGCCTTTGACGCAGCATACAAGGTCAGGTTCTCGAAGCCCGCCCGAGCTCCGACTGACGACAGATTGATGATTCTACCTGGCGCGCGCAGATGCGGCACCACAGCTTTGGTCATCAACAAGGGCGCTCTGACATTGACGTCGAAGATGGCGGCATAGTCGTCGGCAGTCGTTTCCAGGATGGTCCTTCCAAATATGACTCCCGCATTGTTCACGAGTATGTCAATCTTGTCGCCGAAAGCTTGGAGGGTCGCTGCCACGATCTTGTCAGGAGCTGCGACATCTCTTAGGTCGGCTCGCACCACGATGGCCTGGCTCCCGTTGTCGAGGGCGGCTACTTTCGAGGCGACCTCCTGCGCGCCGGTCTCACTCCTGGCAGATGTGTAGACGATGGTGACCTGCACACAAAGTCAGTTGCTACATATATATTCTTTGAGTTCGCGGACGTACCTTGGCACCTCTACGAGCCAACTCTACCGCTAAGCCAGCACCGATCCCGCGGGAAGACCCAGTGACGATGGCCACTTTGCCTGACAGCGGGAGCTGAGAAGTCATGTTGTCTGTGAAGAGAGCGTGGGCGTGGCGTGGACAAAGACGAATGATCAGATTCAGATGTCGAGATCAAAGATGCTCTCAGCTATATACCCAGCGCGAAGTGATGCTCGTTTTCCACTTCATTGCAAGACCATATGTCCGACATGCACCGTTTGCCTGATTAGCGCGTTATCGGTGTTTACGGCCTTAGCGGCGCGGGGTTGCTCCCGAGATCTTCGCCAACCCCCGATAAAGGTCGGCATGCCGTCACACACAATTTGAGCATCCAGGCTTGTCACGATACTTCTGGCTTTCTGTTGTCTTCAGAGCTGTGGAACTCGTAGCATTGCGAAGGCGGTGGATTCCCAACAACAATATACCGACCAATTTCTCGCCTGCTTACATAAAGCACGGTCTAAGCCCAATCCGGCTGGCTACGCAAAATCCTTCCCAACCGGCCGAAGCGGCGCACAAAGACTTGCTCACCGCTGTCTACCCCTCTCTCACATCCAATTCACCAGAGTTACCCCTTTCACGGCATTTCTATCTCGTCAAGTTAGGTACCACTAACGTGGCAGATTCCCGCCCCTGAAATATCGCCCCTTGCTCTGTACTCTCGACCCCGCATCTAGAATTCGACATCGTTGCCCGGTATCACCACATTCCCCACTTCAAACAGTAATCAGAAGCAATCATGGGCGGAGTACCTGTCAAGAAAGTCGACGCTACGGACCGCAAACCTGGCCGAGAGTCTCCCGAGCGCGGCACCAAAAGAATAAGTCAGCAACCCTTGCATGGTCGCTTCTCTACCTTTGTAGCCCCCGCCCGCCGGCCTTGGACCTGCTAACATGGCCTTCGCATTAGGGACCCAGTCTCTGCCCCCACCCGATCTCCCCAAACTCGTCGCCGAGCAGCACGCCCCGATCGCCAGCAACGACAAGGACACGCAGCGTCTCATCGTCGTCCTCAGCAATGCCACCCTCGAGACGTACAAAGCCTCGCATGGCAATAGCCGGGCCCCGGGCGGCCGCGAGGAGAAGTTCAATCTGCTAAACAGCGACGACCACATCGGCGTCATGCGCAAGATGGGGCGTGATATCAGCGAGGCGCGGCCGGACATCACCCACCAGGTGCGTGATCTGTTTAGCCATGCATTGCTCACCAATTAACACAGCTTCCTAGTGTCTGCTCACCCTGCTAGACTCGCCAATCAACAAGGCGGGCAAGCTCCAAATCTACATCCAGACCGCCCGCGGCGTGCTCATTGAGGTCAGCCCGACTGTTCGAATTCCGCGCACTTTCAAGCGCTTCGCTGGACTGATGGTGCAGCTCCTCCACCGGCATCAGATCCGCTCCACCACGTCCAACGAGAAGCTCATCCAGGTCATTAAAAACCCCATCACGGACCATCTGCCTTCCAACTGCCGCAAGGTCACACTGAGTTTCGATGCCGAGGTGGTGCGCGTTCGCGACTACATCCACGACCTGAACAAGAACGAGAGCATTGCCGTCTTTATCGGAGCCATGGCCAAGGGTAACGACGACTTCGCCGACCAGATCAAGGACGACTCCATTGCCATTAGCCAGTTCAACCTCAGTGCCAGCGTTGCATGCAGTAAGTTTTGCCACGCTGCCGAGGACGTCTGGAACGTCATATAAGCAGAACGACGACATCGACCTATCCTCACCGGACACGCCTCCAGCCATCCATTGCCGCTCCGAGCGAACCGGACACCAAGGAAAACGGGTCACAGGAGTGAACTCCACACAGCGGGACGCGCTCGAGCTTAGATCACAACATCGACAGCTTGAGCGTCGTCGCTGCTTTTGTATTTGAGCGTTCGTCCGAGTTTTCTTTTACAACAAAAAATCACTCCGACTCAACGTCCAAAACTACTCTTAGTAAGAGTCTGTGGAGCAATCAACTTGCTCTGCCTCTCCTGTGTTTCCTTTTCTGTCTTCGCGCGTTGTGCGCTACGCAACTAAGTTTGTAAGTGTTCATGACAACAAAAGTCAGCTACAGCGTGCGTTCCTATTGCGAGTGCGCTTGTACTTGCGGCTAGTACGGTAGATAGCAGTGATTGAGGAGGAGGTGGTAGCGAGTATCGGGCTCGGATTGACGTCAGACTTGACATCCACGAATAAAAATTGTCGCATCACCAAACCGAACACGCCTTGCGGCTATGTCATCACGCATATTTCACATACTGCGGAAGAGCTTACTGCCCCTTTAGAACAACGACTGATGCGGCATTTCGGGTTTGCACTTTGCGAACCATCATGATTTGTTGGACGATCTCCACAACTCAGTCCGTCGGGGCATGTTGCGTGCTACGCATGCGGCGGGAGAGCGACACCGGCGCAAGGATTCCCCCTGTGCGGTTACGGCTAGGGTGACTATAATTCACGAAAGCTCACAGAAGCCCCGTTGTATATTGTCGCATGAGGCGGATGCTGACTATCTACCATTGTATGCTTATTAGGCTACCTTCGGCTCTGCAGCGCAAATTCTAGGTCGTTCTCCTGCATCGGATTCGGGGCGTGCAACGTCACCAATTTATGAGTCGTGCAGTACCGTGACAGGTGGCGTATCTAGATCGCGGGCTCATGCGGCTGCAAATGCATGATGACCCAAAGTAATGGACAGCGGCGTTCCGGTTCGAGTCGCAATTATGAGGCGAGAGCCGCTCGCGGACACGGGCCGGTGGCAGATCCAATCCGCTTCGCTCGCTTCCGTTACTTCGTTAGCTGCATATCGTGGACATGTGGCAGCACGAGGGCACGACTTGACAACGGACTCCTTGACAGCCAACAGCATCAGTGGGGCGGACTAGAGACGGCTTTCCCGCAACGGCATGGGACGCCTTGCTAATGCCTCAATTATAGATGCGAGCGCCCTTGCCGTACATGGTCAAGATATAAGCCAGACGCGGTACCGTAAGTATCTCCATCCTACTCACTTCTACCTCCTACCTCTCTCGGTCTGCATATTGTGCTTGCATCACAGCATACGCTGCTTAATTTTTCCGGCTGCATATATCTCCGCACTCTCGTTTACCTCGTTTACCTCGTTCACCGCCATCTCGCGAAATGCCTGTCTCTCACATCGGTCTCACTGTCTCGCATCTACCAACTTCTGCATCTTTTTTTCTCTCTGCTCTGCAACCCCTTGGATACCGCTATATCGGCCAACAAGGCAACCAAATTGGCTTAGGTATCCGCGATGCCGACTTCTTCTTGTGCCAAGAAACGCCTGGGTAAGGATCCCATCGTTCGCCAGAAACATGTTTAACTGACAGACCATAGCGTAAAAGCCGGCGCAGCGCACATTGCCTTCACCGCTCCCAGTCGATCGACCGTCCGAGAATTCTACGCCGCCGCTCTGAATGCCGGAGGTCGACCGAATGGCGCGCCTTCTTCCCGAAGTGACGAGGATGGGCACTTCAATGCTGCCGTCCTCGACTTGGATGGCAACAGCGTTGAGGTTGTGTTCAGAAATGGACCCGACATCAGAGACGACGGAACTGTCATCGAGCACAGCAGGGTCATCACCTGGCAGAGGACTGTGTCGGAGAGCATTCATGACGGCAGAAGTGTCGTCAGTTCTCGCACTGCGCAGTCCAGCTCCAGGCAAGACATCATGCCTGTACTAGCGCAGGCAGTTTCCAGAGCTCCGTCACTTGTCTCGAAGGCACCGTCTACAGCGTCTAAACCTGACACTGTAGCGAGAAGCTCGTCCGCTCCTGTCGCAGTACCACAGACTTCCACTGCTCTAGAAACCAGCGACGCAGCCGCCAAAACGCTCATCGGGACCCTTCTTGGAGCTGCGGCTGGTGCAGCCGTCGCGTACTCCATGGTCAGGAGCGAGCGAGACAGCGCAAAGAAAGAGGCGGAATTCAGCGCATTCCAGCTAGCCAAGACAGCGGTGACCCAGTTCGCTCAAGCCAAAGACGAGCCCCAGCTATCCATGCAGGACCCACAACAGATCTACGAAACACGACCTAGCCCGCCTCACCGCAACATCAGCGACACCGACTCCCATTACTCTACGCCTGAAGCACGTAGCGTGTACGCTCCGCGGGCTATCGAGCCAGCGCCTCCGAGCTACTACTCGCCGTCATTCACGACATCGCCGCCAACTCAAGTCAGTGGACAGCGGGCGATCGAGTATCGTCCAGCGTCATCAGTAGGGCCCACAAGAAGCCAATTCCTTGCATCTCATCGCTCGGTCACGAGTCCTGAGCTCTTGACGATCGAGAGAGCTAGGAGTACGGTGTCGAGGGTACACAGCGTCGCCCCCAGCACGCTCATCTCCTCTTTTGTGCCTGATGAAGTGGAGCGTAGGATTAGCGATGGCAGCGTTGCATCCCATCGCTCGAGCAGATCCAAAGCCAAATCGTCGCACACTCATGCTTCAAGACATTCATCGCATTCGAAACACACTGCAAATAGAACTAGAGATACATCACCGCTGCCTTCGAAAGCCCCTTCAAAAGCGGCCTCGATCGTCAGCAGCATATTAGGCCGCGACAACAGATCCACAGTAAGCAGCCTCAAAGACCCCTTCACCGATGCCTTCGAAGTCGACGACTACGACGACTGCGACACAGTCGCCCCCAGCGACAGCATCTCCAACGCCGGATCCTCCCGCCGCAGCCACCGCAGCCACCGCCACAGCAGCAAGCGCGACGACGAAGGCTCCGAATCCAGCAGCCGACATAGTTCCTCCTCCCAACACAGCAAGTCCTCCAAACACTCCTCGCGCTCGCACAAATCGCACTCGTCGCGCTCGCGCTACTCAGAGTACCACTCCGCCGACGAGAACCCGCGGCTCCCGTCTATCGTCAGCGAGCCGTCCGACGCTAGTACCGTGAAGCCGATCAAGGCGGTGAAGAGTCGGAGTGGGGCGAGCGAGAGTGGACGGAGCCATGGGAAGAGGAAGGATAGTGTTACGCAGGGTTCGTATGATGGTGGAGTGGAGTATGGGGAGATTCCTATTAGGGGGATCACGCCGAGTATGGTTGGTGCGGGGAGGGAGAGGGGGAAAGAGGAGAATACTTCGCGCACTATGGTTCGTCATGCGCATATGCAGAAGTTGAAGGCTTTTGAGGGGTAGTGGGTGGAGGGGTGGGGTGTAGGGTTTTGAGCTGGCTCCTCTGCTTTTGCGTTTGGTGTTGGTCTCTGTACATCCTTCGACGGTACTCTATGGGTCTGTCTTGAATCTTTTGATCACGCTTTTCGGCCTGTATGTCGGCGCGTGGTGACCGGCTTCACGGCGCTATGTTCGTGTAGAAAACAGACGTGTAGACGCTTGGGTAAATATTGGTGTACATCTGAATCAGACCATCCAGACTCTACGGGTCTGTGGATTATTAATTTGAGTCCCGCTGCGTGTCTAGACTATGCACATATTATATATACTCAGAGGTAAGCTAATTGCACAATGCTTGTTCGTCGACGATGACCTGGCTTTGAGGCCATCTAGCAGGCAAAGGCTAGGGTGAGTCTATGTACCGTTAACGTAGATCGCCATGTGCCTCCAAGTCCCTGCATCTCTCAAGTTTCAGATGGGTACTTTGTCCAGCAATCAATGAGAAAAATATACTTATCCCTGCCTCGCCCTGTCGCTCGAATGACCGCGACTCATTTCATCGCCATCCCCCCTCCTATTTGGCGGCATATCCGTAACTTGGGTCGTACTCTCCGATCAAACGTAGGTATTCCGCTGCGCTGAAAAGGAGCTCTTCGATACTATCGACAAGTCTTACTTCTGCTGCGACTGTCTTCGTGGTTTCGGGCTCGAGGGCTGGGGATGGAGGAAGGCGGAGGAAATTACCGGTGTATGGCGAGGACATGGCTGGACGGTAGATTTTTGGGGGCTGTATGGGAGGTCTTGGGTTGGGGAGTGCGATGTACGGCGAGTGTGCGGCTGGGCGGTAGGCTTTTGGAGCGCGAACGGGAGGCCTTTCGATGGGAGTGGACGCGCGAACGGTAAACGGCGGAGCTACCATGCTGCGGTTCTCAGGTCCTGGACGCGGCTGGTAATTTCCGTCGCGATAGAATGGGGAAGCGTGCAGGAATTCCGTGGGAGTGGTGGAGGGTGG
>Ga0247733_1000362_pt1 | contig 18814 bp, 30 predicted proteins | sample UWRJL043104R2_FD_180932 | JGI IMG/M metagenome (GOLD analysis project Ga0247733, IMG submission 180932) | Plant litter microbial communities from Arlington Agricultural Research Station in Wisconsin, United States - UWRJ-L043-104R-2 | ecosystem: Environmental > Terrestrial > Plant litter >...
TAAAGCCTCTCGCGCACGCATTTGCTTGATGCCAAAACGAAGATGCGGTAAAGCGAGATATGACCAATGTAGGCACTGGTTGCGCTGATGGTGTGGTGTGAGAAAGAAGGCGATAGGGGGGGGGGGCCCTCTGGTGGTGGCTTTATTGGCTTGGCAGGGTCCTTGTCGCCGTGACGCCGGCGCAATCGCGAACGTTTGCCAAAAGAAAAAACTCGACGGCATGCCAACCGCTATGACAGGTCATCCAACCGCGCAGCCGTATCTTCAGCTGCACTTGTTCGATCTGTGCTGTTTAGTCAGAGCGTTGCTCGACTTCTAGTATCAGCATCAGCAGGCCCGAGAAGTCCAACTGGTGGAAGAGCACGGGCACAAGTAGCAGGACGCGCACCACGACCTGCAGGGACGTGATGTTTGCTACAATACAATAGATGAGAAACCCTTGAGCGATGGAGCGATTTGGGCAAGCTCCCGCGTGTGACGAAGCTCGTCCTGCTCTCAAGGGCAAGGCCTCGATGGGGGAGGCTAGAACTCTCTCGATGCGGCTACCGTCTGCATGATTATATTGCCTGGACAAGCCAAGAACGCACCCACCTATGGCTGGCGGCGCTCCCAAGGCGACGACTACACGCGTTATTACCCGACTTGCAAGACGAAGCTCTGTTGAGTGAGCTTTGGGGGTCGTTGGTCTTCTGAGGCCCCTGCCCAGCAGGTGGGCGAAGCGATGGCTTGCAGGGCCCGTAAGCTGTCAATGGCGCAAGACCAAAATGAAATATGGGACATCCCCCCAGCAGCCTAGCGGCCCCGCGGGTGCATGAACGGCCAGAAGAACAAAAGGTGCACGTTGCCATCGACCTGCTCAGGCTGCGATCGACAACTACTCGCAGGCCTCCAACTGTCGTCGCTCTTTTCCCCCTTTCGACCCCCTTACGCTACCCGGGACCGTCCCGCCAGTGCCCTTAGCGTTCCGCCAGCCTCGACTCGGACCGTCGGTACAGGCACAGGTACTGCTGCAAGGGGTGCCAGCTTCCATCGGAGCGAAGCCGACGTCTGCGCAACCACGGGGCGCTTCGCAGGCCGTCGAGGCTCGGCCATGGTGTGGCAGCTATTCAAGAACATCGAGCGAATAAGAATAGAAGTGGCGGCAGATCTTCGAGAAACATAAGAAGAATCCATGGCAGCCATGGCGAAACGCGAGTCGGCAACCATGTCGTCGCACCATGCAGCCTCGGCCGCAGCAACCCGTCGCGGCCAGGCGCAAAACGAGAATCATATCAAGCAGCACCGGCGCTGTGCTCGTCTGTTCCCCCAACGGTCGTCTGGTTTGCTATCGCTCTTCGTGGTATTGGTGCTTGTGTCTTCCTTCGCATCAGTCGCTGCCATACCACATGGTGATCGCCGTGCAAGATCAGCGCCCCTTCCCGCCCTCTCGGTCGACCACTCTCTCCTCCTCCACGCCCGGCCTCTCCCAGTGGCCCCGTTAATGCCTCCCGCACACCATGGAGTCGCGACACGAACCACATCTGCGCCGCCATCCAAGAGATCGCTCGACGTGGACCCCGAGGCCAGCGATGCCAACTTCCAGATCCCAACCCCCTTCGATTCGGGCTTTCCCAAGAACTTCTCGACCGGCTGCGAAGACTTCCTCAACCGCATGATCAAAAGCGACACTGTGACCACCTGCCATCCCATGTCCCTGATGCTTCAGGTAGGCCTGGCCCTCGTCCATCCCCCGCCGACTCTTCGCTGACAACAATGCAGACCTCATCCGCCCTCTTTGACGCATCGCGAACCACGATCCGCATCACGCAGACCCTCGAGGCCACCTGCAAAGCGAACTCGACCCAATGTCTAGACGGCATGAACAGCCTTGCGCGCGAGCTGCTGGCCGATTCGGCTTGCAAGCCGGACTACGACAACAACAATGCGCAGGTGGTGCAGGCATACAACGGGCTGATAGCGTACGAACCACTATACCGGGCAACGTGCTTGCGGGATGACGATGGGAGCTACTGTAAGAGCCGTCAATCACTGAGGACTCGTGGTGAATTCCGCTAACTGGATCGCGTTTAGGTTACGCCAATGCTGTCACCAACGGGACGAATAGCGGCGAAGACGCCTATGTGTACTCTCTGCCCCTCGGTGTCACTCTTCCCGGCGGCGCACGCCCAACTTGCAACTCGTGTCTGCAAGACACCATGGCCATCTTCTCCACCTTCGCCGGCAACGCCTCGCAACCCATCAGCCAGACCTATACCAGCGCCGCGCAACAAACGACCATATACTGCGGGACAACCTTTGTCAACGTCACAGCCGCTCCGCTGAAAGGCGCCGCCTCCACGACCAACACCGCCATCACGCCGACACTTACCCTGTTCATAATGTTTATCCTCTACTTCTTCCAATGAGCCACCATACGGCCTTTTAATGTTCTGCTGTATATACTTATACCACCTCTGGAATTCCGACCACTCGGTCGATCATTAGCGACGGCGCACGGGTTGCTTTCTTTCTTTTGTCATCAAGCCGGCCGGCAGGCGGCGTGGATACCCATATGAACTGTTAATCCCGGAGCAATGGCCTAAGGAAGGTCGTCTCTGGGGGCGTTTGGCACATCTAATCGACCTTTACCAAGGTTTGGGCGGCTTTGTTTGCTCGAATGATTGGATATGAGGAGGAAAACTTAACACTATCACCACTATTATCGGTAACGATTTGTTGTAATTGGGGCTGACAGGGCCGAGGTGTGCTCTGGGTGGGGTTGTGGCACAGTGGTACTGGAATCTCCCACTAGATATTAGACAATCAAACTGTTGCGACCGCGCACATCAATCCTACCGTGCTTGTGACTAGCATCGATGTTCACATGATATGTTCCATATCTTGCAGGAGTGAAGTATGGGGTGCGAAGACTGGCCATCCATGCTTATTGTCGGGTCCGCGGAGGCATGACAGGCAGCACCTCGACTCTTGGGAACGCGTCGTTGTATGGCCTGATTGTGGCCGCCTGGGTCTTTTCAGCGGGAGGTGCGAAGCCTCATTCGGAGTCTTGAAACGCGTCACGTGCGGTGATCATCTGCACAGTGGGTCACTCCGCGCGTCGTGATTTGATGTACAGCAACCCCTGGACGTCAGAATCTCTCCGATGCTTCAGCCATGGTGACCGCAATGCACCCTTCGCCCGTCATTCGCAGCTCTCAACCCCTCTGATCAGCTGGCATTTCTCTATGATCGCTCTATCATAACGCACCAGCACGCGCAATCTGGCTGATTGGAAAGTTCCTCGCGTCGTGAACCCAACCCACCCCCCGTCGTCTTAGAGATGGAGATGTTTGATGCGCACGGGACGTAAGGAGTGCGTGGATGCGGCGGTGCATGGACTTCGGCCTCATGCAGTGACGGCATCTGGGCAGGTGGATGGCCTTGTCGGGATTTTCAAACACTCAGGCGTTTGACGAGTCCCAGGTCGAGCGGGACGTCAGCGGCCACCCATGTCGCGTCTCTTGTACCTGCGACAGCCACCCTCGCCTTCAATCTTCAACAACGACAGTGTCCTTCCTTTCCTATAGCCCGAGTGGTACCTCTTGCGCCTACGTTCTTTTTTTGCCTTTCTTCTTTTCGAATGTAGTACTCGGTTGCGATCTACACACCCTCGTTTCATTCCGTTTTCGACATCATTTTCTAGCCGGACTATCGCGCCTATCGACCGCTATCGCGCGCGCCATCTGGACAGAGTAATGACAGCCTATATGGCCCAGCCGCGCCTCAATCTACCGCCGGCCTCGCGGCAGGACATCATCAGCGCCCTTTTGAACGACTATGGAAATTCATTCCAAGGCGGCGACAGCTCGCCCTACCAGTACTCTCCTGTATCATCACCGAAGGACCTCCCGCCCACCCCACCAGCAAAAGAGGGGAAATACAGTCACGATAAACCGCTTCCGCCAGTGGGGCGGATGAGCATGCGGTTCCAGCTGCGAGGTAATAAGTTCACCCTCATATCTTCGTGCGTTGTTGGAGTTGTTGGAGTTGTTTGCGCGTCGTGTAGACGAGGAACATGATTAATGTCTCGCTGCACTGAAGTAGAACGCTCTACCGAATTTCTGCCTACGCGCAAAATGTTTCCCATGACTTGACCTTTTCTACTTGCCTGCTTTTGCGTTACTTTTCATGCCTTCAGAGTGCGCATCACTAACGACTTCGCAGTTGACGAGCCCACTCCTCCCACGTCAGATGGTTCTCGCAGCTCCACGGAGAGCTCACCGAAGCAGATCGTGTCGCGAAGATTGACACGCAGCTCGAAACCTCCGTCTCTGAAATTGACTATCAGCAACGGATCCACAGCTATCGTTCCTCCCACCCCGTCTCTACCTTACCAACGCTCTCCCGTCCCGTCCTCACGGTCTCAAGAGAGGGAGAAATCCCTCCCACCACCTCCGCCAGAGAAGTCTGAACGTCGTCAGCTGCAGCAGCAGCAATCCGCGATGGATAATACGCCATCCGTCGAAAGGCCACCTAGGAACGATTCGCTGCAGTCGCAAGAAGAGGATCCTGCGGGACCTGTGAAGAGGAAACCATTACCTTTACCGAAATTCACTTCTTTAGCTCAACTCGGAGGTGGACCGCGAGGAGGCAAGGGGGGGCCATTGCCTCCGGCACCGCGACCACGCAAGCAAAGCGTTGAGGACGAGAAAGAGCAAGTTCCCAATGGTCGTTCTGCTAGTGCGGTGGAAGCATCGCGGTCGCGCAAGCCGGTCCCTACTGATGCAGAGGAGCAAGCGAGCAACAATCGCTCTTTCAGTGCGATCGAGACGAGGACGGCGGATACTCGCTCACCGAGGCCTTCACCAAGACCATCACCAAACCCCGCCGCGGCACCACCTGCAAAGTATACTGTTGGAGAGGAGACCACTTCTCGCATGACGGATCCAGCAGTGAATAGACTACCACCAACACCGGATGAAAACTCCCATCCAGCACCACCTCCAACCAAGAAGCCTTTCGTTGGAATGGGTCTACCATCGAATCCGAGAGCCAAAGGACAACAGCATGCCAGGGGTAAGAGTAGTACAGGATACAACTTCATGAAGAGTTCCAAGGTTGCTCCTGAACCTCAAGCCCCGACGGTTGAAACAATAACTCCGGGTCCTACACCCTCACCAAGAAAGATGGAAGAAGTCAAGAAGGCGCAAGAAGACGATCAGCGACGTCCCTTCAGCTTTGAGGGTGCACCACCAGCAGCACCACCAAAGAACGAGGCTGCACCGCCACCAGCACCACCGAAGGATGAGGCGAAACCAGCGCCTTCAGTTGCCTCAGTGAAATCTGCCTCTCCCGTCTCTCCCGTGGAGCCATCGCAGTTCCCACCACCACGATCCGCCTCTCGCGCTCCGCCCGCATTTGCTGGACTTCCCTCCCAGCAACGGCCGCTGCAAAAGCCGCAGCAACAGCAGTCTTCCGCGCCTTCAGCGCCTACCATTACTTCCCGCATCCCGCCCGCCTTTGCGAGTCTCCCTTCGCAACAGAGACTGCATGAAGAAGAGGAGGATGATGACCAGATTACGCCACCCACGATCCAAAAGCCTCAACCACAAGCTCCTGTCATACCGTCCGTCGTTGCTACAACAAGCAATGCTGCTCCAAGCAACGAAGCTCCAAGCTCCCCACCACCCTTCACTCCACTCACCAGACACCCTGTCCAAAGACCCGCAGCTCCATTGACTACCAAGCATCTAACGTGCTACTCACACCACTCGACCTACATCTGGTCTAAGAACAATTTTCAACCAATGGCATGCATGGTGTGTAAGGCCAACGACCGGGACCGGAAGTGGGCGTGCGTATGGTGCTACTTGAGAGTCTGCTTGGCATGTAGTGCGGAGCTCATGAAGACCCCGAATCGAGATCTCAAGGCGTTGATAGAGAAACGTGGTGTTGATATCGAAATCGATGGGGAGGATAGGGAAGTAGAATATGAGATGGAGAGGGCGCTGGCAAGGAAGGAAGATATGAAGAGACATGATAGTGGGACTGGGGCTAGTGTTGGCACGCCGACGGTGGTCGTTTGGAGGGCGGATGAGGATGATGACTTTTCGTGATGCATGAGCGATGATTCGTTAGATGGATTCCAGCGGGCGAGCTGGACCTTTCATTGACCTTGTTTGGGACTGCCGGTCCTGGCAGCTTATGCTTTCCTTCTCCTATACCCGGGTTCTTGGTATTGGCGGTTCGGGGGATGGTGTTTTTGTACTGCGAGGTAGTACTGCGAGATTCGAACGCCGAGTAGTTCGAGATTGCTCGCGAACATGTGCTACGTTTAGTGTAAATTATAGTGGTTCTTATTGGACTTACTTCGCTCTGAAAAACATGTCAATAAATGGTTCTTGCGCAGGGAGTATGATATCGTCTGGTGAAATCACTTCAGTGTCTCGTAGCCCCGTGTTCCGACTATGTGTTCGTCGCCTAAATGGGCTGGTTTGTAGAATAAGAGTCGCTGTGAAGTTACTTCAGTAGCTGTTTGGCTACTTTACCATTCGTGTACACTTGAGAGAACTTGGGAAACCTTACAGTGACGGTGAAGTTGTCGCTTGGGGTAAAGTACGAACTTCGTGTTCTTGACATGGAGGTCGTCTTACCCTGGTGTTCAGTTTTTCTCCGGAGAGGTGATTGGAGCTATAGTAGAAAGGTACGTAAACCAAAAGGATGAATTAAGCATCTAACTTGTGTAGTTCAACGCGGTGTTCGATCGCTACTCGATGAGTCGACATCCACCACCGAATAATTGTGTCTCATCCTACTTGTCAGCTTACGGGGTAAGAAGTGGTGCAAGTGGCGTGACTTTCTCGTAGACCTTCATCGCCGATCAAATCACTCAACAACTCGACCAACAGACGGAATGTGGAAGCAACACGCCATGTGACGACGCAGACCGCTTTTTGTAGCAATTCTACAGGCCTATGTGATGTCTGAAGTAAATTCCAAATCGTTGGCGATCCAAGTCCGGAAAAATCGCTCCCGCGAATAGGTATGATAGACTATTCTAGTACAGATTCCTAACGCCATCGAGAATATCCCGCATATCAAGCTTGCTATGATAGGGTGTTCATCAATTCCTGGGCAACGGTCCGTATTGGCTTCCTGTAATACAGCACCCCCGTCCGTACTATGCGTACCGTACACGGCAGTGCCTCATACCTAGACCAACCCGCCCTGACCGGGCGCAGAAGCTTCTTACGGCCTCACCGATCACGACGAAGTTCAGGTGTTTCATTGGATGATTCGCAAGCAAACTTCAACGGCGCGCATGAGTATTCGGTTCTTACCCCCGAGTGTTCGATCGGCGATCGGGTGGTCAGCGTGGCTCAGAGTGCGGTTCATTTCCTGGAAAAGTGAGGCGCGAAATGGTTGTGTGAGCGTTCGGAACAGCCATTCGGCTGGTTCTCGCCTGATGCTCATCTCCACTCGTCGGCGAGACACGTTCATGATGCCACTTGCGAAACACGTGATTGCGCGCAGGCGCGGACGAAGGAGTATTATGCCTGCGATTTGCTATGCTCTGAGCAAGGATGTAACCCGTCAATGCCTATTGCAGGTTCCTGACCCCCTACGCGAGCCCAAAAATTGAGACGATCCTCGTTGCGTTTCCGTGCTGGAAGCCTCTTGCCGACCTAGTCGTACTTTAGGCGCTGAATGCTCGCTACATTGGAGCGGGGGGACCTACCCAGTGTTATGGTACAGCGAGTAGCTAACCCGATTCTCCAGAAGATGCATAGGCGAGCGGGTTGAGGTCGGAGCCTCGGCCGTAGCATCACAGACTGCCGGACGATGTGCTGTCGAGTACCGAGCTCGCGAGTCAAGCCTCTCAAGCCATGGGCTTTTGTGGACCGGGGATGGAAAGGCACAGATATAATTGACTGATTGAGGGCTCCCAGCTCGCTTCGTTATAGGCCTACACGTTGACAACGTACGATCTCGAATTGGGCATGTTGACTTCGGCACTTTGCACGCAACACAGGTGATAGTATCCTCGTTCGGGACCGGAAGGCACGTTGGGATGAGCGAAAAGGGAACGGATCGCCTTGTTGACACACGTATAGTCGAGGCAGGTGTACGCTAGTCGAGGATCGCTACGCATTCGACTTGGTTCGGACGAGCGACTGGACCGTGCTGCGGCCTTACATTTCGGTCCGCCCTTCCTCGTCATCGTCCGACCCGCCTTTTTTGTCCTGATTCTATCCTGTGTCACCACAGTCCGGTTTCTAAGGCGATAGGAAACGCCGTGTGGACCTGAAGCAATGACTCGCCACGTTTTCGACTTTCAAGGCGGCGAGATATCGCATCGGGCGGTAGAAATGTGGCCAATCGTTCTGCTTGACTTCGCTCATTATGAGGTCGTAGTTGCGAGTGCCGTCCAGCCGGCTCACAGGGAGTACGGGCTGATAATAAAGAAACGCGGAGCAGTTCTTGTCCGCGCCACATGCTTCACCGCATTCATCAACGTTCCTGACAGGCCCCAATTGTGATTTGTCGCGGTTATAGTGCCTAAATTGGCTGCGGCATGACAGCTTGAAGAGATATTTCTTATCGCCGAAGTCGTAGACCTGATCGCCAGAGCCAGTTAGGGGACAGAGCATGTCAGCTTCGAAAGAAACGTCGGCGTTTACCAAATAGCTCCGAATTCGCTGTCCTGGATGGAGAGATGGCCATCGCGCGAGGTGACAATGAAGCAATAACGCTCGTTGAGTAATACGTCAACCCGTTACAGTCTGCGTTGGCTTGGTGGCAGTGTTTTCCGCATTGCTCTGGAATGTTGGATGGAGGAAGCCAGTGAAATGAGCTCCAAGGGCAATCAGCATGTGCCTCGCAAGTAAATTCCCTTTCGGCACGACATATGTTTCCACGGGACTTTATTAATCGGGTTGCTGCCATTGGCCTTGAAGGAGCTGTTTATAGACGCCAGGGTCCTTTAAGTGCGTCAACGACCCGGGCACAGTCGGGAAGGTCGGCTCGCAATACCCTGCAAGACGGTAAGAAATAAGCTGCGCTTCCGAAAAAATAGACACCTACCCTCGGCTTGGAGGAATCGCAGTGGCAAATGCTTGCAGGAGGATAAGACTCTGAAGAAGCACGATGAGTTTGAACCAGGTACTCTGGCTTGAGTACATGGCCCTTGAAAAGCTCCGGCATCTGGCTGCATAAAGTGGGAGAGGTCTAGTTCCTGATGCTACTATCTACCAGCCAAACCTATATCCAGGGCCAACCATATAGCGATGCGCGTAGCATTTAACGTCACAGTGTCCAGTCTACTCCGCAATAAGGAGAATAAAGTTTGAGATTTGGGGACCCTATCGATGGGAGTTGATTTCGAAGACGACGCGTAGGATTCTGAGCCTCTTGTTGAACACCGGACTATCTTCCACAGCACTAGAACAGAGCCGTGCGGAAAATAATAGTGGGGTTGAAAGGAGGGGTATGCATTTGCTTCCGGGTAGAGCCACTGGCGTACCATGATGTGGCGAAACTGAACATGGGGGCAATAACGACAGTAACGTTTTGCTGGAGAAGACGCTCCCCGTAGGGACTTCCCTTTGACGCACGTAAGAAGTGCGGGGAGATGCGACATCCGTACATAAGCGGCTCCAGAAACTGTAGCTGCACGTTCGTCCATCGAGATATTGAAAGTAATGCGGTTTCACTGCTTTCGGTTCTAAGTCTCTCTTGGGAAGTCTCATGGCTACTTGCACAATGTGTCGTGCTGTGATAGGTTGGGTCGTGTAGTATGAGCAAGGAAAGTCACATGCAGCAGGCTCTCCATTGCACGCTTGCTCTTTTGGAAGTCTTGACGTTGGCCGGAGTAGAAATCTTCAGCCGTACATATGGTATCTCGGGTCTGGCCTTGTTCTTGAGTTTCGTAGCGCACAAGGGTGCGCTCCCACAACGCATCCTCCACCACTGGCCAATAGCGGGGGTCTCAACTCTACACAAGGTTAGTTTGATGATCGACAGAGTTTGTATAACCCAGTGCTTCAGTATCGAGCCGCTGGCGATGCTGCTAGCCGTCTGGTTAACGTTGTGACAGCAACGGGGCAGTGCAGCTGATTTGACAACCCGACATCATCTGCATGTCATCGATGGATCGCTGGGCGACTGGACTGCCGCGCTATGAGGTGCGTCAGGATTTGGCACAGTGTTTGCCGATGGGCGGGAAAGGAACAGGTGTTTGGGCCGAGAGGGCGTTGGCGGCGAGCGTTGATGCGTTTAGCGTCGTCGGGTGCAGCTCGCTCACCGATGAGGGTGCGGTGGCCGTGCTGTGCAACATTGAAGACGGGCAATAGGAAAGCGTGCCGCTTCAGCGTCGGCATCGGATAATAGTGCACCTGCGCACTGGCGATTGGGTACCTTGCGAGGCCTGACCGGACGGGACAATGGGACACCAGATTAACATTGTGCACCGCGCTCGACGTGACACAGTGATATGGCCGTGCCTTTTCAAAGCGATGATGGTCATCGCTAGGCAGGGACTGCTTGTTCGTTCCGTGGCGGCACTTGAGACGTGTCTGGGGAGAGCCGTCATGGAAGGTGGATCAGACGGGAGGGCCGTGCTTGTGCGCCATCGTTTCCGCAGCGTCGTCACGGCTGGGCCATGTCCTGCAATGCACCCGCCTCGTGCTCTTCGTCTTTTAGACTACGCATGAGCTTGCATGCTATCAGTGCCTGCGCGGGACGGCTGGTCTTCCCCGCCGCTGTCCCGCAGCTTGGATAGGCGGCCCGCGGGCGTCCTACGAGCTCAACCTCGCGTTCGCTGTGCCGACAGTCACTCGAACGTGCCATTCAGTTCAGATCAAGCCACGACTGCAGGGCCCTCCCCCAGCCTTGTCGCCTAGTACTATCATCATCGAGACATGGCTATTGTTTAGGGGTCGATCGTCGCGCGTCTATGCCATCTACTCAGCCGCTATTGGACAGCTTTCTGCCCTTGTATCATGCATCCATGTGCCTTTCCTATCTACTACTTCCGCTTCTGGCTGCTGCAAACCCCTGCTTGTTCACCGCAAGCAGTCGCCATAGCCGCGTCCTGCACGCCGCCACGACATCGCCGCTTTTCCTATTCAACACACGATTCTTCTGTCGAAGCTTACCATCCTCGCCTTGGCGCTGAACTCGGACCCCCTACGTCTGATGCAACGTTGATTGGTCTCCAGCACTGCGCTCTCCAGCAAGAGGGGTTCTGACAGGCTCTGTCAAGCCTTGATCCTCGCCTGCAGGAGGGCAGAAGAGTACCACATGAGTGGGACCTTGTCACTCCATGTGCATGCTTTAATTAAACTTGTCAGCCCAGCACTCGACGTCTACAAAGCATTTTCTTTATTCAACTTCTTGTCTGTACTTCATTACCATTTTGACCAATCCTATTCTGGTATCGACCCTCGTTTCACGACCATCATGTCCATGAACTTTTGCCTTCATCAAATCAACCGGTCCTTTGACCACATCGCTCAATGGTAGTGAGTGATTCATACCTACCGTCCTCTTTGTTATCGAGGTGCTCACACGCTCTAGCCGCGAGTTCATGCAACGAGTCGAAGCGTCCTTCCGAGCTCTCCACGAGCGCATCGAATACCTCGAGCGGCATCAAACTGGACAGGGTCCTAGCGATGAACAAGTCGAACGAGTACTTCGCAAGATTCTAGCCGAACGTTTTGGTGCTGCCGGAAGCCCGCGCTTCGACAACTCAACCCAGTCCAACGATGGTGGCTTCTCAGTCAAGAGACCGAATACTGAATCTTCGATCCCAAGGACCATATCCTTCGATCCAGCAACACTTCAAGTGGACCCGGACGCCGTTCCCTCAAAGGCTTACGGACAAGCTTTCCAGATGCTGGAGAAGGGACTGCAAAAGTTTCCCCAGGTGGACGTGACCGAGTCAGCGCTGAACGGTGGCAATCCGGCCCACCAGAACGACACAGAGTTCAAGCCCGCAAGGCATCCATCTTCTTGAACAAAAAGCAAGCCCCAGTAGTGGCTCAACCGTCAACGATAATGGAACCTGTTTGTCAGCTTCTTGGGCAATAATGAAGGTGCTTCGGTGGCGTGTTGGCCAACGTTTTGCGCAACTTGGTAGTTGTACGAGATAGCTTGGAGTCCAGTGTACGATTCAGAATCGCCGCAGTAGATATGTCACAGACGCAGGACTCACGAAATGCTTATTGACTTCATTCTTGCGAGTGCGTTCTGGTGTCTGATATCTTGAAAGCCTCACAAATGTCAGACATACCTTATTCCCGTTGTACCTACAAGCGTCAGTGTGTGAGTAAATCGTGCATTTCAGACTGGCCTCTCGTATACTCGATAAAAAGGCTGCGTGGTTCCAACAGGCTGTTCCTCCCGCTTTGTCCCATCTGTCTGATAATTGGCGCCCCGCCGCCTCGCATATGCGGCTCACCGCCCCAACCGTATCCCAAAATTTACTGTGTCATAACTTGCCGCCTTCACCGGGCCGGTAGATGTGACAGGGTGTAATTCCACTTCAGCTGATCAGGGCTCTCTGCCATGTTTGTGCACCCAGCTACCATTGTAGGGGGATTTTTGCTTTTCGAGGGACTATGTCTTAGCTTCACATTCCCATCGGCTCAATATATGGCACCAAAGGTTTCAGGTTCGGTATTCTTGATGCACAAGATTGAGCGAGCCGGAACGAATACGAGTGTGTGATAAGGGTATCCTGGCTTGAAGATCCCACCATGGTGGCTTATTCTACTCGATCTTGTTAGAATGAACGTGCCGCGGTAACAGCGTTAACTTCCTCAGCCAAAAAGCAATCGTTAGCGTCATCTCCACCACTCACAGAGCTTTGCGTACGTGTTAGATCTCGGGAGCTAAACGCGACACGAATATCTTACGTGCAGTATCACACACTAAATACGAAGACCTTGAGGTTGTATGAGGGAAATACCAAACCAGCGCCACATCGACGTAGCATTTCTCGGCAGCTCCAGCCACGTTCTTTCGACTCTACTTTGGGCATTCCCTTCTGGATAGCTTGTTCACCTGTTTACCGATCCAGTCTATTGCTCGCTACTACGCTAAACTTCGGAATACAACCCATACCGAGATTTACGTTCGGCAACCGTGGATGTTGGCGATCCTAAGCCGGTATCCCGAGGGCTGGATGCGCATTGGGTATACGTGCTACGCGCCACACGCTCACTGGTGATGGTGTCCGTTTGATGGCGACGAATGTGGGCCAGTTGCGTTCATCGACCTCGCCAGGAAGATGAATCACAGTTGTCCACCAACGCTTTGCTGGAGTTCGGCGATCATCGGCGACGCCCCCGGTTGCACTTCTTCCAATGATCGAGCCGTGATCAACGCCCCCGGTTGCACTGCCTCTCGATCAAAGAAGGCGTATTGCCCTAGGTCCCTCTTTCCGAGTAGACCAAGGGCCAACACCAGTCGTGAATGCGTTCTCTGGACATACGCCACTTCAATTCTATTAATTTGCACGTAGTGAACTGTAGTGCTACCCGAAATTGACTTTTGCGGGCCCATCCCAAGACTTATCATCTGAAGACCAGTAATTCAGAGATACTTGAGACTGTTGTGGCTCGTTCTATACCACTAATCTCCTCTCGTACATAAAGATGCAACTATGTTTGTGGTCACAAGTGGAGCAATGCAGTACAACTTTGAACCAACGAAGCGCATCATGGACCCCGCACGAGCTGGAGCTTTAGCGGAGATGCAGTACTGAGATTACGATTTGGTGGTACCAAGGTCGAGGCTGGCTCGACGAATTGTTAGTAAGGCAGGTCGTTATAGAGCTGCTATTTCGTTGTGCTGTTGTGCAATAGCTGGAGTTTGCTTTAAGACCGCAGTGCAAATCAGCTGACTGGTCTCCAGTGAATGGACTTTTAGGCTTGCAACATTCCCAACTATCTGCTTGCATGGAAATGAGACACCGTTATGCTACTGCTACAAAATATATACCTGTTGGTAGAGAAGAGATCAGGTGGACACGCCCGAAGGGTCAGCCCCGATCCATTCAGGACCCTCCCAACACTCTCAATACCGAAGAAGTCGTTTCAGCACTCATAGAAGGCTCATATTACGCCCCGTTGTGGAACGCCGTGCCACAAGCAATGTGATTGCCGCATGGTGACTTAAAGGGCTGGCGCGGGAAGACTGAAGAGGATGAACGAGGCGGTTTCGAAGGCACCCCCCAAGGCTCATCCTCCCCTCACACAGTTCACAACCGCATTGCACTTTTGGTACTCCACTCCACTAGTCCTACTGCGGTGACTCCGTTCTTAATGATCTCTCACACCAAAAGACGCAGCTGCACGAGAACTTTCTTTACAACCGGCAGGTGTGGTGCGTGCCTTGTCCGCTCATGGCTGCGACGGGCGATCGCTTGGCTGCCTCACTGGCAACGACTGTGCGATGCTAGACGAGTGAATTTACGCCTCGTTAGACTATGAAATGGCACTACGAGAGCTGGTGAACGGGTCGTGGTACTCGACTGAGGGAAACGGCCGTTTCGACATGGCGATGAGGGGATTTCAAGAGTTGCAGGGACTGTGCAAACAACAGCCACCACAATCGTCTCCTTTTTGGTATGAACGAGTTGTTCGATAGCTCGGTAATGCTCTTCGTAGAGCCAGCCACGAATGGAAAGCGAGTGTCGAAGGTCACTGCGAGGCCACGTGATTTGAGTCGTACCTATTCATTCGCGGCTCAGCACTTTTACATTGTCGGAGTGATGATAGCTACCTCTACCCTTTCCAAACCCCAATTTCCGCCTGTATTGGGCCAACAAGATTGTGAAGGAGATGCACTCAGAACCAAATTCAAGCTCTTGAGTTGACCATGCAGTCTCAACGCCTCATATTTCACTGCGTAGACTCCGTACCTCAGCTTCTCTCTTGAGCATCAAAGTAGACGGGCGAGGTACGCATGCATTTGATCTACTAGAGCATTCCAGAAGGCCTCTACCTCTGCGCCTTCGTTTGTATACGATCCACAAACGCTCTGTAACCTTAACTTTGTTCCTACGTTACTTGAGGTTGCAGCCCCTCTAGATTGCCAAAGACATGCAAGTCGTCGTATTTTAGTCCTTTGTGCCTCCGTGGTGACAAAGCTTATGCAGCTCGAGCATTAGTTACAGCTGTCAGCGCATTGTCTGCATAAAGGTGAGATTAAGGCGCAAGCTGATGGCCCCGGCCGTGTTTCCTATCAAAGTTTTACTGGGTCGAGGAGATGTTTCCGATATAAAAGCGGTAGCTCTCGAGTAATGCTGCACCACTAAACAACCATGCCACCACGTCCTTCTCACAAGGTCAGAAGCCATTCGCCTGGAGAGCGGGTAACATCTGTCTTCTACAATAACACATTTGCTCTGCTAACAGCAACCGCACAGGTGTATTCGCCTACCGATCTCGACGAGTCCAAGGAATCCATGGCTTCCTTTACCCACACGGACTTGCGCATACTCAGGGGCATGCGTCAGAAAGTATGGGAGGGCTTTCGCATCGGTAAGAGAGCATTGAATCGCTTCGACATCTATCATTTCATGTGCGCCCGTAGCGACGAAATGGTCAACAGAGTTCCGTTTAGGGAATGGGTGGAGGAATCGGATAATTTGTTTGAGGATTTTCGCCGTCGCTATCAACATACGTATGGTGAAGATCTTCAAAAAGCACCACGCGACATCATTGACGATGACGCTTCGCTGAACATCTGGTTTGAAGCTACCGAGCTCGGGTACGCCACCCTCGAGGACATGAGGACGCTGAAGGGCATCGAAGACCAGCTCGAACGTGACGCTTTGGTTATGGAGTATTACGGACCTACGCTCAGGGAGATTTCACCGAATTGCAGGAAATTTATACTGCATTCAGGTCTGAAATCACTAGGTCAGCTTCTTGCCGAAACACTTCGAAAGAGCGTGAAAGGCTACTACGATCTATGGGTAATTTTTGGCACCCCTGCTCAGTCGCTCATCTGCCCGGCCGACCATCAGACCGAGTATCGAATCATGTTCCACGACACATATGACTTCGACATTGGCAGGTTAATAGAAGATGGGTTCAAGGAAGTCAGAGGTCTACCTCCTGCTACATACCTGTGGCTATCCGACGAGGACATCGAAGGCCCCCTCAACGGCGAAGACCGAGCCTACTTCCGCCTGCATCCAATGGACGATAACCAAGATATTATTTTTGGAATCCAGCTTGGCCATGTAGAAAAGCGTAAGCGTGGGGATAGATATTGGACCCCGACTACAATTGTAGTGTGTTTTGAAATCGACAGCAACACTTACACATCGAAGCGTCTATTCCACATTGATCTGTCAGTGTCCGAACGTCTTGTCAAAACAGGTTGGCTTGAACAGGATCCTGCCCATTGTCTTCCGGTCGTGCCCAGGGAGAGTCTCCCGGACCTGGAGATTGACGGTGCAAAAATAAGCGCATTAGATTCTCGCAAATATTGCGCGCATTGAGCGTGAGTCACTCAGCACGGGAGGGTTTGATGTTGGATCAAAGGGTGCGATATGCAAAACAGTTTGTCTTAGTTTGCGAACAATGTCTTTGGAGAAATCAGTATATAAGCGTTGATCTGCTCAGTGTGGAATCAGCCCATGGCATCCTTCATGAGTGATAACAGGCTACTTGTGACGAAGATCTGGTCAGCCCCTTCTTTTGAGGATGAATGCAAAGAAAAGTTCGATGCCAAACATCACGTACGAGACTGGCTCGCTGACTTGAAGTGCCATATGAACGCGCTCGAACGTCTGGGTCAAACAAAACCAGGTAGGTTACGGCCATGATGGTTGTTGTCATTCTCTCACTAACGACATATGTAGTTCTACAGCATGCCGGCTGTAGGTGTGTCTGGGAATGGGAGATAGTGTTCGAACCGATAGCCCTTCAAGTTCTCCAGCACCTGCAAGGCCAAAGGGACCGCGAAACATACCGAACGCAGCTACAGGAAAATTACAACATTGTCAAGAAGCTTGCTCAGAAGGTCCGAGACTCAAACCCTGCGATTCCAGCCTGTTTCAAGCCAAACGAATCAGAGATTCCTATACAATCACCAATGGTCTTGCTTGTAGAGCACTGTGTTCACATGGCTCAACAAGGTATAGGTTTTCACCTTAAGCTTTTTACATATACTAATAAATAACAGCATTTCTTGAAGCTGTAGACGGCAAACCCAATATTACGACTCTAGATGCACGACGTCAATTAAACGAATGCATCACAACGCAACTTGAAGACCTGAATAGAGACCATCCTGACTGGCTAGTCAAACAGAACGGGAACCGGCCGACGACTATCATGATGTGCCTATCGTGTGGTATTGCGTGCGGTACCAAGCCACACGTAGCCATGTATACATCTCTGAAACGTTTTCTCAATGATATCTGGACGCAATCACTAGAGCCTGACCAGTTTCCAGCCTACTGGCAAGTGCCAGACAAGGTCGGTGTAGACTTTGGTCTTCCATTGAAGAATAGAAAGTCGCTCAACGAACTGGAGTATCATGATCTAAAGAATTGGGACGTTGAACAACAACCTCGGGCAATGCAAGCACACACCGGTCAAGCACTGGATGTGTTTTTAAAACCACGGGGTCCTTGTCCTCTCTGCAAGGTTGCATGGTGCTATACTGAGATTAAATCCCTCGACTTCCTCGACTTCTACGAACCAGGCCATTGTGCGGAATACTCCACCGCTTGTCGATGTATTGTTGTCAATCCGACATTGGGGGGCACTGGCGAAACGACGGAGCTTGTTGGGCAGATCAGGGCGTCAGTTGAGAGACGAAAAGGCGAAGAAAAGGAAGTGGGAAAAGGAGGAGAAGCTGGACCGGCGCTCAAGTGAAGGGGTTGAACATGATAATCTGGGGTGGAACTTTGTAATTACGTGTACTGTTAGAATTGTCGCAGTTGGGTGTTGCTTTCAATGTCATTCATTTTCTTAGATGGCGCCGTGGGCGTTGACTTTGCCTTCGGTACACTGCAAGCTTAAGCGTGATCAAATCTGTCTTGGAGCTTGCTGAACACTGGATTGATCGGAACTTTCTCGCGAGATGGTTGCAAACCAACCCTCACTGCGTATGTCCGTCAAAAGTACTTTGCTACCGCGCCTTACAGAGCATCATGCTTTGAGCTCAACCTTAACCCTCGGAAGCGTCGCGCCTTCGTAACGCTGTTAGTTCACGATTGGCGAGATTCCAGTGGATTCTTCATACCAACTTGGCCACTGTCACCGGCCCCGGCAATTACAATGGCAAGGAAAGGCGGGCTTTCGCCCAAGCCACCTGTGAGACACCTGTGTTCACGGGAACGTAACCGGCCTCCCAATCCAACACGTTGTGAGCGAATGGTTTCTTGGTTGTGAATCCGCCTTCCAAATGACCCACCGACTCCTCCCTGCACGAGACAACGCACCCGAGACAACGCACGCGAGACAACGTACCCAAGACAACACACCCAAGACAACGCACCACCTTCCACATTGCTCACCGACAACACCCATTACATGTTTCGCTGTGTCAAAGCTGCCCGAGCTTCACAACCGAGCAGCATCGACCATACGACTGCTAGCCTGCTGCGCCAGTTTCGAAAGTGTACCTCTTCACCAACGTGGCGGCGCAGACATGTGCTCAAAACGCGCACAGTTCGTACAAAGGATTCATCTCGCGCCTGATCAGCGATCACCTTTGTTCCGCGGATCGGGCGTTCAAAAGGTCCATCTTCTGCACGAGGCATACTCGCTGTTACACGTCTCCGACATTTTCCACGCCACCAAGACCG
>Ga0247733_1000364_pt1 | contig 18492 bp, 17 predicted proteins | sample UWRJL043104R2_FD_180932 | JGI IMG/M metagenome (GOLD analysis project Ga0247733, IMG submission 180932) | Plant litter microbial communities from Arlington Agricultural Research Station in Wisconsin, United States - UWRJ-L043-104R-2 | ecosystem: Environmental > Terrestrial > Plant litter >...
CCAAGGCAGATAGCAAGGCAGCAGAGATTCATCCAGCTCGTCATCCCGATCGCGTGTACTTGGTTCAGATGCGACCGCTACTAACGCTGAGGAAGGTGCGACCATGTCTGCTGTCCAACCTTCTCAATCCCAGAGACTCGTCCATCACACCATACTTCACTCTCACAGTCGTCACGCCGTTGTGCATAATCTTCCGTCTCTTGCGCGTCTGCCTTGTAGTACAAAGCTTGTACTGATCGGTGAATATGCTGGATACTGTGCCGCAGCGCGCCTCAAGGCTTGAAATTTCCAGCAAGGCCAACCCTACCAGCGCATTGCCACGTACTCTCGTGGCGTCTAAAAGCGCTTGTATGCTTTCGACAATCTGTATACAACGTGGCAGGTGTGCCGTTGCGCACGATGGTGGTTTTGTGCGGTAAGCAGGAGTTCAGTTTCCACCACTATGTCTTACGCTCTCTGATCCTTCTACTCTGATGAATTCTGCTCCGAGCACGAACCCATCGAAGGGCGGGATCTACTTGAATCATCGAAATTAGAAAAGGGCTGCTGGCGGAGACGACTATCGCAATACCGCCCACTCCTGCACAAGGTGCGAGTCAGCAACACCCAACAGGCGCCCACTGTGCTATGCCAACGCGTTGCGCCCGCAAACAAAGCCACATGACTACTGTGCCATATCTCTGGAGCTCAGATCGGTAGACATGGCGACGCAGTGTGGCGCGAAGCTGGCAACTTGCACACCGTGTTTGCGGCACAGTCATGACAAGGCTGATCTAAAGCCGGCAGTGAAGGTTACACCGCTGCAACCGGCAGACGTTTAGATTAAACAGGCGCTTTTGGAAAGGTTTCGCATGAACTTGGGGCCCAGCCTGGAAGGTGCGCCTACGGAAGTGACTTGGCCAGGCGCTTTACGCGCGACAGAAGCCACCGAACCACCGACCGCTGAGCCGATGCTCGCGAATCGACACCAGAATTCGCGGCGACGACCATCCATCTTGCTGCGAGGTTGAATGTGCGGCATGCAGGACTGCGAACCGCTCACATCAGCTTGCGTCGTCTTGTTACGACAGAGTCATGGCGGGAGCGTTGGGGGATCGAGTCGGGTCGCAAATTGGATCCCCCTCGCCAGTTCGTCACCAGCCATCTGCAGTGATGAGACGCGCATCCGCGCATGAAAACCGGAAATGGGCAAGCTGTTAAACAGAGACCACCGACGGACGTTCGCTACCATCGAGTCCGTGATGGACATTGGAGAGCGAGCGGCATTGTTTCCTACAGTTATGCGACGGGTTCAGTGTTTCAAGGAGCGCAAGAACCGACGCTCAGCACTCACAGACCCAATCAGCGGCCATGTGGATAGCCATCCCGGCGCCGCTGCTCAGTGTTTCCCGCGCACGGGCTGATTAAAAGTCCGTGATCGCCGCGACCTTTCCTGAGACGATGCTCATCTTCATGCTCCCTTCATGTTTCGAATCTTCGTGTCTGTTGTTTCTGCAAACATGGCGGCGGGCTGGCTGGAAGGTGTTCCCCCAACTGACACATGCGCTACACTTTATTGGATGGTGCTGGCAAGGAAGCACCGCCCACGGAACATGCCTGGGGAACGCCTGACGGCGGGAACGGTGTCGACCTGCATGGGTCTTCAACCCCGGCATGACGTTGGCGTGGAGCGGCGCAGACCCCTGCGTTATCAGCGTTGGGTCGATGCTTTGATGTGCGCTCGCATCCCCTTATATATACCGGTCACCGCAGATTGCATGTTTACAAGAGTCTTCTTTCCACCCTCAAGAGTACCTGGCTAGCGAACTCTTTCCACCGACATCAATCTGCGCTTCGTCGAACTTCTGCGCACGAACGTATCTCATCATCCGTCTCCCTCATAAAACTATCGCCTGCTCCGAAGTCTACAAGCCCGACACCTACAATGGCTTCTTTCCCACCAAACTCGCCATGTGGTCTTCCCTCATCACCACGTGCGATTCGCCAGACCCTTCCCACACTCAACACAAACCTCCGACCAACAACCTCACCAAGTCTCTACACGGACACGACACCCGAAAAGCTATCGAGCCAAAGCTTCCTCGACTCTCGTTCGCGCAACCGCGACTCCCTCATCTTCGTCAATGCAACCGTTCCACTCAGCCCAGTCTCTTCGACAGAATCCATGGACTACAAGGAGCAGCCTTTCGGTGGGCTCGCACCACGGAGACGGAATGGTCTTGCGCGGCTGTTCTGCTGCTTTGGCCGCGAGGAACGCGCTCGGAGACGCGCAACGAGAGACACAGAGTACGAAAAGGTTGGCGAGAAGTGTCACTGGACCGAGATGTAACAGCCGTGACAGTTTCTGGGACTGTGTGTCGGACCCACGAATAGCTGGATGCATACACACGATCACGAATAAACCCCTTCAACGGAACTCTATTCAGACAGTTGCAAGGCATACCGTGGGTGCGATACCATCCGAATACCCGATTGAGCATGAAGCTTCATCTCTTTTGTTCTCGGTTTCTTTTCTCTCTGATTGTATATTTTGGAACAATTTCGGGAGCTCGCGTTGGACTGTTCTTGCAACTCGCTAGCTTTCAAGGCCTCTTCTCATCTCACATAGACTTCCTTGTTTCCTTTGTTGCATAGCGTTGGCGTTGGATGGACAGTTGTCCTACAGCCCGTGGTGGATCGAAGCTCTTATCGGTCGCGGGCAATGTTCCGGCGTACAATGGTTGTACGCACCTCGGTGCAAATAGATAGATACCCAAACAACCACACTGTTGTTTTATACCGCACTCTTTCCCTTTCCTTTCCTGACTCTCCGCCCATCTCCCCATTCATTTTCTAACCACTTCTTCCCTGAATCCTCCAACTCATCTCTCTTCTCAACTCTCTTCGCTCTCAACTCCAACTGGAACAGTTCTAGCGCTCTTCGCAACGCTCCTTGATCCGCATCGTTTTCAGGCCAGCGGTAGTACGAAGATGGCGCTGGCTCCAGCCTCACTCTCACCCATTCGGGCGGCACAACACCCTTTGTTTTGCTTTGCAGCCTGAACCACCACAACCACATTTTTGTTTTATCCTGCACAGATTCAGACTGCAGGGCTTCCATACCCTCGTCGTCGTAAAAGCTGCTCCAGTCGACCTCCCATAGCGCCGTGTACGTCGCCAAGCGCGGGAAAAACTCCTTTGCTACCAACGCATCTTTCGTGATTTCTGCCCACGTGCTGCTACTGCTAGTCCCATGCCATCCCCCAACACTTTCGCTTCGCCAGTAATCCATATATCTCAACTCTACATGTTGTAGCATGTTTGCCGATGTCTCCGGAAACAACCTCAACGAACCCTCTAATGTCCGAAGCTGAACTAAGCTGTGCTGCCGACGTTCGACGAATACGGCATTTGATCTGCAGAAGACGTATAATGCCTCCTCATAAACTTGTCGAGAGACAAGAAACAGATTCAACGTCTCTTGGTCTCTGTCCGGGGAGTAAACGGCAATGTATCCAACCCAGTCTCTGCGCTCCCAACCGTTGTTAGGGCGACGACGCCAGATGAGTGCTTTGCGTCGATAGAGGTAATGGAAGTATATGTTGTCTCGTAGCTCCCGTGGGAAAAGAAGGATGTCGAAAGACCCAGTCCAGCGGGGGTACAAGGGCACACATCTGGCTTCGCGGGCTTGTCGTTTCTCCATAACGATGTCATGCCAGGGCTGCCAATTAATCGGCCTCGAGACTTCGTTTTTATCTTTCTTGAGGACGAGAATGGAGGGAAAGGCGGATTGGAGTTCCTCGATTGCAGAGCAGGCGGGCTCTTCCTCGTTCGTGGGAGAGTCGGAGGCGGATGAGTCCGGTGGTGGATTGTCGCGGTCCGACATGTTGGAAATTGAGTGGATGTTAGCAGTAGGTTTTGGCAAGGCTTCTCGTCGGATCGATCGCTTTAGGGGCTTAGCAACGCCTAGACTAATTATAAGCGCAACAGTGAGTGAGAACTCGTATTTCGGAAGTGAAAGGATTCGATGTTCAGTTTGTATGGCACGGAAGCACACGAGCTCTCCGTTATATGTGACGTTTGTGACTCAATGCTACAATCCCGGTTCAGCTAGCCACTAGGTGACGCAACACTCAGTTTGAGGCTGAGTTTCTTGGGTCTCCACACACAGCGCGAGATTTATGCATACCATACAAGTCTTTTATCCGGGTATTCTTTGACGGCTGCCTTAGGAGCGAAGACCTGGAAGGTGTAGTGGAGTATAAATTGAAGAGGGGAGGTGCGTGTCAGACAGGTCTGGGAGAGGCACTAGTACTAAGCGGACTTAGCGTTGTTCACATTGATCGGATAAACTACAAGAATACGGCGATATCGCAGCTCATCGAACGCGTGCGACAGTAGATGATCCATGTCGAATCGAGCGCCAACAGGAAGTCGTCCAGCTCCATGTAGCTGTGCAAAATTATGTGCAAATGGTCTTAAGATCATGCACATCGCAATTAGGGCCGATATCCCTACACGCTGCTGGCATATAATTCGCTGATAAAAAGCACATGTCAGAACGTTAGAAATCAGAAACGTCAACACTGCACATTACGGTCGCGGTTCATATGTATCGCCATCTTTACTTGAATTCATCCAATTTGTTAACTTAGTTTGCGATGAACGTTTCAAAGCAAAAGGTGTTGCTTCTCGGCGCTACCGGCGAGACTGGCGGCGACATCTTGAATGGCTTGCTTGAAGATGGAAATCTTGTGAGTCGACATTTCATTTCTATGTTCACATGAAAAGCGTACTTACCATTTCGGAGGATGTCTCTCTGCTAGTCCGACCGGCCTCAGCCAACAAGCCCGCCGTCAAAGCCTTCGCGTCCCGTGGCCTCAACATTATCCTCGCCGATCCATCCGGAGATTTCGAGGCCTTGACCAAAGCACTCTTCGGCTACGATACTCTCATTAGTGCCATAGACTTTGGTTCTCAGCTCGTTCAAATCGCTCTCGTCGATGCCGCCGCGAAGGCTGGTATCAAGCGCATCGTACCCTGCGGATTCATCACCGTGTGTTGTCCCAGTGGTGTCATGAAATTGCGCGAAGACAAAGAGGTTGTATATTCAAGGATCTGGTACCACAGGTTACCTTACACCATCGTCGATGTTGGATACTGGCACCAGCTTAGCTTCTATTCCGTGCCGAGTGGAAAGTTCGACTATGCGCAGCTCAGTCCGTTGCATCAAGTCGTAGGCACGGGGGATGTTAAAACGTTACTTACTGATAAGCGCGATATTGGGCGGTTTGTGGCGAAGATAATTCAGGACCCAAGGACCTTGAATCACAAGGTGTTTACATGGTCGGATGAGATTTCGCAGAACGAGATTCTAAGATTAATCGAGGCGAAGACTGGTGAGAAGGTCGAGTCCAAACCGGTACTTGTAGCTCAATTTCACATTCAATGTATTCGCTGACATCAATCTCCAGGTGTCCGAATCTGAAATCCGGGCCTCTCTCGCACAAGCTCAAGCCTTGCTAAATGCAGACCCCAAAAGTTTAGCAGGCCGAATAGGTCAGTCGTCAAATGAGTACCGGATCTCCAAGTTCATACGTGGAGACAACACTAGCGAGAATGCCAAGTACTTAGGTTACCTGGATGCTAGAGAGCTTTATCCTGAACTCAAGCCGATCACCTTTGACAGATTTCTGGATGAGTTGATTGCTGGGAAGGCCAGAAAACTGTACAGTGATACCTCAGTGCGGGAGATATTGGATGTCAAGAAGGCATGAAAATGATCATCAGGCCTCTGTAGCTCTCGAACTTCGGTATACGACTTAACTTGGACGATTGTTTCCATATCTTTTCACTCGCTTCCCTTCCATAGCACGTTCTTGATTACGATTTTTCTTGAACTTGAAGTGGGTTTATATTCGACCGGCACAGATCCGTTTCATAAATGAGACTTTAGTCAGACAGATCCTATGGTGGTGGCGGGAAATAAAATGCAGGGTGAAGGCTGAAGCAAATTAGGCAAGTGTGAACAATTGATCTCATCTTTGAATATATCGTGATTGGAAAGAGAGCAAGAAGAGAACAGCTGCGATCGACCGAAATGAACTCACGCAACACATCTCCCACATTTTGGGAATGAACGCCCAAAGTGCTCTCCAAAGAATGCACGTGCCCAGTGGTCGGCAAGGATAGATGGATATCATATTCTTGATATCCAAGAATTTCCAGAAATCCACAAATTTGACCCAAAATTACACCACTTGCGTCATTTCTCTCTGATAAATATTGCCGACCACTGCACGCGCTTCACTTCTAACCGAGACTCAGGCCACGAAATCATTCCTTTGCTACTAAAGCTTCACTCTCTTATAAGTTTTCGATCCATCTCACGCCACTACATCCTTGACGTGAAATACCATACTCGGAGGCCTTGGTTTTGCCGCCCCATCATCCTGGAACACTGTCACCTTACTAATAGTCTTCACCCCCAGCTGCGCTTTATGCTGGAGGAGCAAGTAAGCGCATCCTGCTCCATTCGGCGATCCAAGGATTGCTTTGCCTTCATCAGTGCTCATTTCGAAATCAACACCAGGCCAGAGATCTAGTTCCTTTTTGACATTAGAGAGAGCTTCCTGAATGAGGGACTCAGTATTGGCGTTTTCGACCGGTGTTCGGAAGATATATTCTGTGAGGGTGTGAGTTCGGAAGACATGGGGTATGTTGGGAGGAGTGTTAATACTTAAGTGAGTCATGTCCTTTTGCATGCCTTCGGCTAGTCCGTGCCATTGCAGGAAGGTAATGTCACTGTAGGCTTTGAGCTTGGGAACGACGGTGACTTTTGGTTTTTGTTTCGACCCCATGTGTACGGGTCCGTAGGATGCTAAGGATATTATTACTCCATCTTCTGGGTTGAGGACCATGATGAAGTAGGCATTAGTTGGCTGTCTTCAGTTAGTACTCACCCAGATATGATGCACGAGTCTGGATAATGTACCTTGTATGCGATGCCATCGATCGTTTTCTCAGTCTCATGCTGCCAGTAGAACCCATGATTCTTCCCTTTCTTCTCATTGTCAGTGTGGTTTCTAGTGTTCAAATTCAGTCCCTCCAAAGCTTTTTTGATAGGTACAGAGACGTCGAAATCAGTCTCTTTATCGTAATGGATGAATTCGTAGCCCGAATCTTTCAAGTCGTCTGTCTTGAGTCAGTCATTCCCAAGTTTTGAAATCAGAGTATGACATGATGTCTCACCGGGGAATTTTAGGAATGGGCTTTCGACCTTTGCCATGGGTGGTTGGAGATAAGTGCCAGCGAGTTCCTCGTTGGCGTTCATCGCTGATAAAAGTCTATGACCTTTATCAACTGCTTTCGTCCATTCCGTAGCTAGAGACTGGGAAGAGTTTGAAGGCATAGAGTTAAGAGATTTGGGTAAAGTTGGTATTGGAGCTGGATGTATTCAACTAGCGTTACGGAAATGCTACCGTCATCACACTGGTGACCAGCAGCGGTATTTAAACTGCATTTTCCCCATGACTAAAATAGCATTGATGCTATTGTTCAATGTATCATGTTATGCTGCTCCGTATTCCTTGTCCGAAAAGAAAGGAGTTTGTCAAGGGTCTTGATGTTGATGCAATGCTACACTCGCCGCAGCAGCAGTATCAATGGCTTTGAAGACTGGAGACATGGTTTCCCAGCTGGAAGTGCGGTCGATGTGCTTGTGCAGTGTATCATGACATTGTATCTGTTCCTTATATAAAGATTTAAACATCGCACAGGTATTAATGTCAATGACGTAGTGCAGACGTATTCGTTAGAGAAGAATGAGTTCAAAGAGCTCCATTCCGCAGAATTGTGGAACATCCAAACTTTGAAACAGTGCGCTGAATCCTTGCTGAGTGAGGCCTTTGTTTAGGAAGCAACTCTTCGTATTTGTTTCGTTCATCTACTTTGTTCCCTAGTGCTAAAGGATGATAATATGACCGAAGGCCTGCGACCAAGCCAAGACCTTCAACAATATATTCCTCGTTCATATACATCCCGAAACACCATTCTACTCTTCGCTTTCTGTTAGACTTGATTAGCCCCACACCGCAACCACGCAGTATGCTTTTACGGCGAGGCGCGAAGGAATTGAAGGTATGCCACATTTGGCGAGAATCTTGATTCTTGGAATGAAGCGAGTTTTCCGCTTCACACGTTTTGAAATCCTCCTTCAGTGGCGCATAGTTTGTAGGTTAGACTATGTGCAGATGTTGGGTTTCGGTGAGAGGCAGTGGTCATGCTTAACCGAGAGGGGAGGGGGACAGTGGTTGCTGCAGCCTTCCAAACGTCTTGAATTTGACCCTTCTCTTACTATTCGTATTCTTAAACATTAGTAACGTCCCTCCCCTAGTTACGCAAAACCCCCCGTGCCGCAAAATATGAGGGGTACTTCGACTTCAAGTAGATGTATTTTTTCGCACACCTTGTAATATCTTGTTTCTTTGTAAATGCTATATACTTTAGTCATTTGCAGACATGCTAGATTATGTGCTGCTAATAAATTACGTCTTTCTTATTCCCTCCGAGCCTAGTTTGTAGAGAGTGTTACTAGATAGCAAATCATTGTCTCCTCACTACAGCTACACCACATAGTCTGTATTACTACGACGTTAAAGCGAATATCTTCTACAAGCCTTAGGACCTTTTGACGAGAGCGGGTGCTTGTCATCGGTACAGTCAGCTTGCACGTGCCGGGCTTATGGCTGCGCTTAGACGATTAGCGAATGACACTTTATCAATGACATCTCCAAGAAGCACTGCTGATTTTGCTTATAACAAGCACACCGTCCAGCGAATCCAACATCAGAGCGAGATACTAAGGTCAACCCCGGGGTCGTGGGACGCACGGTGTTATGGGACCGATTTGATTTTTAACCATCGTAGATTTTCCATCTCCAGGAATATGGAAGTCGGAGTAGTATGCGTATATAACCCAGCTATTGATCTCTAGGACACGAGCCCCTGAGAAGAGTTCTCGTCGTGGTCGCTATGATATTCAACTTCTCGTCCAAGCCGTCGATCCCCTCGTCAACGTTTCACCCCTGTTATATTGCGATATGAGAAATCTTCCTTGACTTCGGAGGTCTGAATAGGAAGCTTAGTTTTTCAAAAAATATTCCGGGCCTTAGCCTTTGTTTTTAGGTGGCAAGGATGTATTCCAAGAGTTTCGCCGTTGATAGATAGACCCTTCAAATCTAGCATGTTTTAGTGGTTTTTTCGTTCCTGTTAGCGCGCATCTGACCTGCTTACATAGCTATTTCTTTCAAGCTATCCTGTCTTTGTCTTAGCTGTGGCACATTATTCCTTTTTTAAAATAATCTATTACGTGAAAGAACTCCTCGATTAGATTTAGATCAGGCGAGTACGGCGGCAGATAGAAAAACAAACACGAAAATAGCGAGACCTCAAATTTTTGGAAAACCACAAGACAACAGCATCTGCAACCGTGTAGGAATCAATCAATCAATCAATCAATCAATACGGCGGCAGATACAACAGTTTGAAGCCGGCATCACGCCACATCTATTCGATTCGCTCATTATGATGAAAGGAGGCATTGTCCATAATAAGAACAGATTTGGGCTCCGGGTATGGCCTGCAATGGTGAAGTAGTTGCTCGATATAGTCCTCGAATAGAGCACCGTTAGTTGTTCCTTGGAGACTCTTGAGAGAAGAATTCTCTCCTGAGTATACGCTGGCAGAATCTGATACCTACGATCCCGGTAGAAACGGGTTATCTCGACTGGTGCTACTCTAAGCGGAGACTAGCCAGTGCGTCTGAAGCCAATCCGCTTGTCGCACCCAGACTCGTCCACGTACACGCGTTGGTACGAGCGGAAAGCCAATAATTTATGCATGTAGAAATCTCGGAGATCAGCGTTGCGTTCGTTGGCTATGCGTTGGATGACCTTCTTTGTTCCTTTGATCGAGGCCAAAGCTCTGCTGATGCTTTGTACAGAAACAAGGACCTCAAACTCATCGTATAATTAAACGGCCATTTTATCGCGGTATAATGCAGGCTTTTCTATCAAGTCTTCGCGGAGAGCGGCAAGCATCGATGGAGTTATGCATCATCGCCGTCCGGCACGGTTGGCTGGCGCTCTCGTCGTACCAAAAAGTCGAACATAGGAGGCTATATTTCGAATCGTCCGCTCACTGCAGCCGGCGACGTCAGCTATTTCAACCTGTATAAGAGACCCACTGAGTATTATGTCGTGAATCAGCTGGTGCTGAGACTCTGCGAGATTTGAGTGCCATAGTAGAGTGCTACTCCAGTCTTCCTACAAGCAGCATGCGTTTGGTTTCGTGAATGGCGGCAGACGGGCCGGGAATAGCAGCGGAGCCGGATCTACATTGCCCTGCGCTGCGCCAAACCAACGGCCATTGGCTGATAGCTAAACCGTCTTAAGCGCCATCTCAGCTGGCCGACGCCTACTCAGGATAACGTTACAGTCACTACCAAAATTAGCTTCCGCCCAAGTCTAGTCTCAAACGGCGTACGCGGGGCACACGGCCGCTTAAGGTCGTTCGTGCACGGGTCCCCTTCACTAGAAGCCGAGTCCCCTCTTCGCTATTTCCCGAAATGGATCCGTGTTGGTCCAGGTTCACGGGAATGCCTCGACAATTGCATCGATAATCTCACGAGCGAAAGTCCCGCCACAGCTCTCGCCCCGTTCATTGGCGCCGCCACAGCTCTCGTGCGCGATTTGCAACTAAGCGAGCCAGCGGCAGCTTTCAGCTCCCAGCCGTCGACTTCCCCTCACCATCGCTGCTCTTGCAATAGTATCTCGCTGTTCCGCCAAGTGTCCTTGTTAGAGCCATGCACAAGAAAGGCCTTCGGAAATCGCTAAAGGGCCGATGGGAGAGGGTTTTTGGAGACCATGCTGCAGCCTCGCCCGGCCCATCCCTCGCTCAGCCCACAGGTGTGTCGATACCGACGGCAGAGTCACGATACTGGAAGCTCACATACTCCAGCAGAGGTCCAGCCTCCCAAACAGGGCAAGCACATCACGGAGGCGTCTTCCAGCAACGCGACAGAGCTGCATGCTTGTCCCGATCCGTCCGTTGCCAAGACTCAGGCGACGCGAGCTACAACAGAGGATGGAGCGAAAGAGGCCGACCCGTATGCCCCTGCATCTCTCGAGAAGATCCCGAAGTCTCCTAGTTGTCAGACGCAAGCTCAGCCGGTTGAGCTCCAAGCCAAAGATCCACCGGCGACCGAAACCACGGAGCAGAGCCCGGCCCTTTCCCCATCCCAAGAGCTCTGGAATGCCGCGTATGACAGCCTCGCGAAGGGCGAGGACAATGCAGAAGACAAAGGCACTGCAGAGGACAAAGATATTGTAGAGGATCAAGATATTGTAAAGCTCGTCAAGTGTTATGTCAAGACGCTGGAGACAATTCTCAGCGCCGAGGCTTCTTCGGATGCAGACAGCGTCGCAGCCGGATTGGAAGACAAGAGCAAACGACAGACACACATGAGGAGGCTGGTGAAAGAAGGCCAGGCAAAGATTTCCACGCCGTCGAAAATTTCGAAGGGGGTGGGTGACGTTGCCCAGTTCATTCTTTCGGCCAAGGATATGATCGATGCGGCGGTCAAGAACATCCCGCAGGCTGCGCTTCCGTGGGCTGGTGTCTGTGTCGGATTGCAGGTGAGCCATCATTGATTTCAGCAGCCCATTTGTGGTGCTGATTCCGTCTAGATCCTCTCGAATCCTGGGAGGGCGACACAATCCAACCTTGCCGGCATCGCGCACGTCGTCTCTAGAATGGACTGGTATTGCACCCTATCCGAACATCTTCTGAAGAAGGATCGCGTCGACGACTCTTTAGGATCCATCATACCCCAGCTAAAAGCGAGGATCGTCGCGCTGTACAAGGCCCTCCTCCTGTATCAGATGAAGAGCGTCTGCTCCTACTACCGGCACCAGGGTCTCGTCTTTCTCCGCGGCCTTGCGAATTGGGACGACTGGGACGCCGACCTGAAGGCTGTCACAGATGCAGAAGAGAACCTTCTTAACGACTGGGACAAGTACGACAAACTGAAAGCGGAGAGCCTTAGGAGTGAACTCGTCAAGCTTGCCGAAGGGATAGAGGGGAAACTTGGGGATATTCACCAGACCCTCCAAGATTTTGTCGCTTTACAGAAGACCATTCGTAGGGACGATATGGAAGCCGAATGCCGAAGAGAACTCCGCGTTGTGGATCCGCAACACGATATGGAGAGGATCGAGAGGAGTAAGGATGAGCTCGTGGACGATGCGTACCGGTGGATCCTTCACACCGAGGAATATACAAAGTTCACCAACTGGTACGATAACCGACCTAATGGCTCTCCTTGTCGACTACTCTGGGTCAATGGACCTGCTGGCACCGGAAAGACAATGCTTATGATTGGCATCATCCGCGAACTCTACCGTCTCCCAGTCGCCCTAACACCAAAGCTTTCCTTTTTCTTCTGTCAGGGCACCGTTACGGGTCTAAACAACGCCACGGCCGTCCTCCGATCTTTAATCTGGCTTCTGCTTCTTCAGCAACCCGGTCTTATCTCGCATTTATTGCAGAAGTACATCGAGTCAGGCGCCGCACTCTTCAACGACCAAAATGCCTTCTACGCTCTATCCGAGGCATTCCAGAATATGCTGAAAGACACTGACTTGTCGCCCGTGTACTTCGTGGTTGATGCCCTGGACGAGTGTGAGCAGGGGCTGGATAACCTAATCAAGCTTATCTCAGTCTCCCTTACTCTCTCCGATAAAGTGAAGTGGCTGGTCTCTAGCCGCCCAACGGTCAAGCTCTATACTCCGGATACCGCAGGTTCCTTAGTCGAGCTAGATGCTCAGAAGCTGGAAGATCCCGTCAACGCATACATCAAACACAAGCTCTTCACCCTTAAGACAAGGGATGGGTATGACGAGCGTGTTCTGGCTAAGGTTGCAGATAAAATTCGTCAACAGGCCCAGAATACTTTCCTCTGGGTGGCTCTCGTGTTTAAAGAACTCGACGTAGAGGACGAAAATCACATCAAAGTGCATGGAATGTATGCTCTCGAGATCATCGGAGAGATCCCTTCTGGCCTGAAGGAGCTGTACGACCATATGATGACCAAAATCGAGAAAGGGAAGAGGAGAGATCCGCAATATTGTAGGAATGTCCTGGTGGCTGCTGTTCTTGCGTATCGCCCTCTCACACTCTCCGAGCTCGCCGTACTCGCTGATTTGCCGCCCGAAATGGACGCACAGACGATTGTTAAGAAGTGTGGCTCATTTCTAACAACCAAGGACGAAACGGTTTACCTGATCCATCAGTCTGCCAAGGACTATCTGGACGAGAACAATACGTCTAGGCTTCAGCTAGAAGGGGTTTGCCAAGGGCATGCAGACATCGGTAGGCGCTCAATTAATGCGATGTCCTCGGTACTGAAACAGAACATCTTCAACCTCGACTTCGGCTTCAGACCAATGGATATAACACCGCCTAAACCGCATCCCCTGGCTAAGATACGATACTCCTGCGTCTTCTGGGCCGACCATCTCTGCTTCGAGAACGGCGAAAGCCCCGCGTGCAAGCAAGAGCTGACGGACGACGGACGAGTGTTCGAATTTCTGAAGGAGCGCTTCCTCTGTTGGCTTGAAAGTCTGTCTCTCTTGGGAAATCTCTCGGACGGAGTACAGTCCATACGAAGGCTCCTGCATATTGCCCAGGTATGTTTTGAAGGCTGTGGTTACATGCAAATACTGAGCACTGCCAGTCACAACCGGATACGAGTCCTCGGTTTGCCGGGTTCTTAAAAGACGCCGAGAAGTTTGTCCTTAGCCACGGATCGATCATAGAACGGGCTCCGTTGCAGACGTATGGCTCCGCGCTCGTGTTCAGTCCAACGATGAGCGCAATCAGGAACGAGCAGTGGAAGGAAAGGCTACCATTTATCAGGAATGTGAACGGTATTAGAGACCACTGGAGCGCCCACCAGCAGACCCTCGAAGGCCATAGCGGTCCAGTCTGGTCGGTCGCCTTCTCTCCGGATGGCAGGACGCTCGCGTCGGCTTCGAACGACAAGACGGTGCGGCTCTGGGACACGGCCACGGGCGCGTACCAGCGGACCCTCGAAGGCCATAGCGGTCGGGTCTTGTCGGTCGCCTTCTCTCCAGATGGCAGGACGCTCGCGTCGGCTTCGGACGACATCGCCTTCTCTCCGGATGGCAGGACGCTCGCGTCGGCTTCGGACGACACGGTGCGGCTCTGGGACACGGCCACGGGCGCGTACCAGCGGACCCTCAAAGTTGGTTTCAGAATTCGTGAACTTTCCTTTTCCAGCGACAGCTCTTGCTTACATACCGGTCAAGGAGTCCTTGACATTACATGCGGAACCCCCGGTCCTTATCCACCCTCTACAATTCCAGCATTGTTTGTCAAAGGACAATGGATAGTTCGCGGCTCGGAAACTCTACTTTGGCTTCCTCCCGATTATCGAGCTACAAGTGTGGCTGCTTTCCGGGACACCGTCGCTCTCGGGCATGCATCGGGCGGCGTCTCCATCATGGAACTTGCCGAACCACCACCCCACCCACCGCCTATCCAGGTCTAGGATTCTTTTATACACTCATAGGAGGCAAAATGATTAATATAACAGATTTGAAATCAATAAACTTATGGCGTTATTTGCCACCCGTTTTGACGCATTCGAGGCACATAGTAAGAAATAATATCGCATTGGGGGGTGCTAATGATGGTGTTCCGAGGAATTCATAGAAAGCAGTAAAATTTTTCGCGTCAGCAGTTATCTCATGAACTCAGCAAATCTTAAATATCAGCCACATCCCCACCCGCCACCTTACGAGGCAGCGTTCCTCATATATTTACTAAATGCAATCTGGAATATTCTTTACTTTGAAATCTGAGTGACGAGAACAAACTATTCTGTTCATTCAGACGTTGCCTGCACACCGCACCTTCGCGGCACATTTCCCCACCGGGTTCCCTATCCGTGATAGCATATATAAGTAGAGAGGAGGGCACACGTGGTGGGTATCGTAAGGTAGATGTATTGTATGAGTATGAAGAGTGTCTGAAGTAGAAGTACATATGGAGAGCTCATAAATAGGCAGACCTGCTGAGTCATGACTAGACACCAGTTATGCGATGTGGTCCTAAGCTTACAGCATAACAACAAATCTTGCCGCTTTAGGAAATCGAGCTAACCGCTGTGCATAGCGAACAATGGTCCTCAGGCGTCTAAGGGTAAAGGCTGAAAACGCCCCAAGCCGAAAAGGCTGGACGGCACTGAACATAGATACTGGCTGCTGTGGTGTACGTGCACATATTGAAAGACGTAAGAGATAGATGTCAAGGCATAGGCTTTAGAGCGGGGTACTCAGCATATAACGTTTAAGGCAAGCAGAGGACAGCTCAATGGAGGGCCGATTCGGCTTGCCATGGACCCGAATGCGGGACACTCTATGGCTTGATCCGAGTGTGGCTGATTCGCAGCACTAGCACCCCCTGTCGTTATTCGTTGCCGATTGTCGAGCGATATTTGGATGCCCAAACCACCTCTTTGAAGTTTCAAATGGTGGAAATAATGCGTGTAAATGATATATTTGGTGTTTACGTGTACGAAGATTCATTTAGTAGCATTGGTTTAACTACTAGAGGCTTAATTCACACGGCATTCCCCGGTATTGGGGTTTTTGGTGGCAGCTACATGTCTTAGTAATCGGCAATGAATTACGACACCCCCGTGCTAGCCTCAACAGCCTCACCATCAAATCCATGACGTCATTAACACTTTGTTATAAGGTCCGTGCTGTGAGAACAAATCAAAGTGCAAAACCGGACTTGACTTCATCAGAACCGGTTTCTAAGAGAGAGGAACGATCTTTGGCATGGAATTTAGCTTAGCGAAAGCTTTATTGTGAGTGTATATAGAAAGGACTAGTTTGGCCATGAAAAGAAGGCTCATCGCGCCGAAGGTTAAAAAGTGTCAATACGATTGTAATATTCAGATCAAACAGGGTGTAGAGTATTATAAGAAGGTACAGAAATTATTCCCGTATAGGCACCGCAAGTATTAGCGTTTAAGGAAAGGCTATTCTCTCCTAAAGTCAAAGTACCTATGCTTTGTCCCATAACACCGTGCGTCCCGCGATCCCGGGATTGACCTTATTACTTATATATATCAATACATGACTGCTACGGGGGCCTTGAATGGCTCTGCAGCTTCGCCATCACTTCGCCCATCACTTCGGTCTCCAGCTCTCCACCGACCTCCAGCACAGGAGTCTTGCGCTTACGACTACGCTTTCCCTTACCCTTATCTTCAGTAGCTTTGTCCTTAGTAGCACGTTTCACTCGTGCCTCTTCCAAGTCCTCGAAGCTCATTACCTTCGCCTTCCCAAGAAATACAGGTCTGGTCGATCGGCGAACTTTAGCCTCGTTGTTTATCTTAGCCAAAAGTCGGTTGTGATCCTGAAGGAGGTGTTGTTTGGCAAAGGATAGCTGAGCGGCACTTGCGAGCTTCTGTACGCGCCTCTGTAGACGCTCAGACGCACAAGCGTCCTGATTGATCAAGTTGTGCAAAGACGAGAGACCCTCTGTAGTCACAGGAGTAATGGGCGTCACCGGGGTCAACAGTAGTTCGTCTTGAGAGCGGGATCCTACCGGTCTATTAGGCACAGTGAGCTCCGCGAGCGGCGGCTTGGGCATGTCTCGATACTCACTTCGGATCGAACGGGAACAAACCAGTGGCAGCCCAAGCAGCCTTGATATTCCTCTTAGTCATCGCTTTATCCCTCGCCGGCTGGTAGAGGTAGGTGAAATGCTCCTTACTAACCTTGTCTACGCCTCCTCGGCTCAATCGCTCGACCTCATCGCGGTAAGCTGACTTTAGGGGGGCAAAGACGCCAACATCACAGGGCTGGAGCTTTTGAGAAGTGTAAGAGGGAAGGCGGCATAAGAGGATGTTGTTCTTAAAGCAAAATTCCAGGATCTTAAGGGTCTTATGCGTACCAAACCCGTCGCAGATTAGTATCCGTTGTTTTCCGTTCGCTAGTCCTCGGGTTCGAGGATTAAACACACGGGTAAGCCAATCTAAGCAGATCTTTGAGTCATTGTATCCGTTCTCAGAATATCCGTAATGACATCCCGGGGTTGAATGTGTGGTTTAGTTACTTCGATGGGTGGAAGCTGGCTATATAATAAGCGGTAGCAGCGACCTACCGTCAGCGCTGACGCACTCAACCGCCGTTACTATGGTTCGCTTAATAGTGGCGCCTCGATAGCCTCGCAGGTCATCCTTACCTATAAGAACCTTAACGGAGCCCAGCATGCTCAGCATAACACCCATCTCGTCCATATTATAGACATTCTCCGGTAGTCTAGTAGTAGCCGGATCCTGCAGGACCTTGCCGATTACCTTAAACTACTCCACTCCGTGATCTTATTATATATAAAATTCTCGTGTCGGTTCCAATCTATCGACCTAACTCTCCTCGCTTTGACTGCTGGCTGGCGCTTCTCGAAGGCTCGAGCCCAGTTCTTGCCCGGGGGCTTGATGGGCTTGTTCGGCGTCGACCGCCGGTTGGCGAGGCTGAAGGCTAGTGAGGGTATATACTTGATTCGGACAGGTTGCCCAAGACTAGACTTCATTAACAAGAACGTTACAAGCGCTTTCTCTTCTTCTACGGTAAGATATTGCTGGCACTGGGCCTTCTCTTCGCGGGAAGCTCGGCCGCGTACGCGATAATAAAGAGTATGGAGAGGGACATCACCCCGTGCTGCTAGGGCAGCCCATGTTGTACGTGTATCGGAAGTACGTGCCTGCGCCAGTACCTTGCTGGCTCGGTCCATGTCGATGATGGTGGTGGTGGTGGTGTGGATGGTGCTACGGGTACGAGAGACCAGCTGGCGGCAACGAACACCAGCCCAGCCTGCCAACCAAAAATAGCCCTTTGTTCATGTCGAGAATAGCGCGACACTTGCACTGGTTAGGGATAACATAAAATGCAATACAGAAATGAGCTTTTGTCACGTAAGCTCGCTAGATCGGCCCGCAAAAAGTGTGCTTCGGACCTCTCCTACGCGGATTAATCCGGACTGCATCATACTACAGCCTAGGTGCTTACAAAGCTCCGGGATACTTACTCACACGATAGACCTATCATTATAGACCACCGAGCTCGACTATCTACAGATGATGGCCGCGTTAATGTGTAGATGTAAGGTAGAAGCGGCTGAAGACGCGTCGAGAGCAACGACTAAAAGCACAAGTAAAGGTACTGTATTCTTTTGGTTTCTCGCCACTAAGATGATCCGAAGTCTCAGAGGAAGGGGACTATGATGAATCAAATTTGATTTACCCTAGAGGACGTGAGTAAATTGCATCTACGACAGATCTTTTGCGACACGGGGTGCTTGGCGCAACCCCGGGGGGGGGGGGGGGGGGGGGGGGGTTTTGGTGGGGTTTTTTCG
>Ga0247733_1000365_pt1 | contig 18407 bp, 24 predicted proteins | sample UWRJL043104R2_FD_180932 | JGI IMG/M metagenome (GOLD analysis project Ga0247733, IMG submission 180932) | Plant litter microbial communities from Arlington Agricultural Research Station in Wisconsin, United States - UWRJ-L043-104R-2 | ecosystem: Environmental > Terrestrial > Plant litter >...
TTATCATTCGATTTGTTTTCATTTTTAATAAATTTATCTAATTGCTTCCTACGGTTTCTGGCACGATGTAAATAAGTTCTAAAAGCTTTAGCGGTAGTATTATAGCCATTCTTATTGATCTCTTCGACAATAGATTCTTGTAGTATTCCATTATAAAGCTTTAGTTCAATTTCATCTAAATGCTCTCTAATATAACCTGCTAATGTTTGGGTTTTATTCATTTTGGTTCCATCTAAATTAACAAATGATCACTTATTGCTTATAAATTGATTATAACATGATAAAGTTGTAATTATTTGATTATTATTTGATTATATATAGATAATATTGTTAATTAAGTTAATTTTGTTAAATAACTTATTGTACTTAATTAACTTAAGTATGTTAATTAAGTTATGTTGATAACAAATTAGCTATTTTTTGATAATAAAATGATTTCAAAAAAAATAATGATTATATTAAGATAATAATTTGATTATAAATTGATAATTATAGGAAAATATGTTATTATGCTAGTGCAGGATAGGCTAAAGCCGGTAAATATGGCCATAAAATTTTATGAAAGGGTTCTTTTTGGAACGTTTGAGAGTAGAAAATGTTTCTCAAGAGACAAAGAAACAACTCCAGGATTCTGCGAAAAAACTATATGGAAAAGCTAATGCTTCTCTACTTGTGCGTGAGTTGATATCTAAACATTTACGTAATGAAAATAATTGCAATCTAAATTTAGAGTCACAAGATTTTGAAGATATAAATCGAATAGAATTAAGACTGCCTGAGAAGGCATTAATAGAGTTTGAAAAGATAGCTGAATCTCATTTGTCTACAAAGCATCATTATATGTCTAGTATCCTCTTAGCCCATTTAGGAAACCCTCAACTTCAAATTGATGAAATTGAAGTTTTGAGACGTTCTAATTATGAAATAGCAAAAATTGGAACGAACCTAAATCAAATTGCAAAAGCATTTAACACATTGGTAATCATGGGTGGTGATGAAAAATTACCTGAACTTGGTAAAAAACTGGCAGCACTTAATAAAGAAATCAAAGCTCATACTAAATTAGTTTTAAATGTTCTTAATAATGGTACAAGAATGCTAGATATTGATAAAAGAAAATATAGAAAATTAAGGAGAAAATGATGGATGTATTTACATTAAATAATGATAGTATAAAATATGAAGTCGCTTTAGAAATTTTAGGTCAAAATATGCAAAAATATATTAATACAATTGCAGACGAACGTTCTAAAGAAATTTTTTCACAACAATTGATAGATTATTGCGAAGCTTGTTTAACTGCAATTCATATACTACAAGATGATTTAAGAGTAGAAGATGTAACTACTGTAAATATGATTCTTAATCCAAATGACAAAGTATTCGGAATAAGAACATGAGTGAATATAAAATTCTATCTGATGATTTAGTAATCGATTTATCAAAAAAATATACTTTTAAAAAAGGCGATAGGGTAAAGAGTAACGAAATCCCGACTATGGCATTAATAGGAGGACAGCCAGGAGCAGGAAAAAGCGCTGCTTCCAAAATTGCAAAAATGGAGCTATTAGATAAAAATGGTTACGTTATTGTTGATGCTGATAGATTAAGAGAGACGATTCCCCATAATGAAAAATATGATTCATGGCAAACTCAGGATGATGCTAGAAAACTGGTACATCAAACACGTAAATTAGCGCTTAAAAATCGATTTAATATTGTTGAAGAGGGTACATTTAGGGATACCGATGCAGCTAAAAAATTGGTTAATCATTTAAATGATATTAACTATAAAGTTGATTTTATCGCAGTAGCTACCTCTTATGAAGAGTCATTATTAGGCGTTTATCAACGCTATGAATTACAAAAATTGGCAAAATCCAGTAATCCCCGATTCGTTGATGAAAACTATCAAAAAGAAGCTTTAGCAGGTTTTGATAAAACTGTATCAAATGTTGATTTTGATCGTGTACGTGTTGTTAATCGTTCAAACGATTTATTATTTGATAGTCATGCATCACATAATAAATATAATCATGTATATGAAGCACTTGTAGAAGGTCGAAAAATTTCGGATGAGAAATTAATTTCAATAGCTGAAAACTGGAAAGAAGTTTCTTCATTAGCTCATCGGCGTAATGCGAATGATGATTATCTAAGTCAAATCAATTCAAATATTGACCGTATTGAAAATATGAAGAAAGAGCGTATACATATTTTTTCACTGAATAATGTTGATAGCAATCTTACAACACTATCTGATGATGAGCGTTATAATAAATATGATAAAGCTGAATTAATTAAAGCTGCGTATTATCGAGGATTTTATGAAAAAAGCTCTGAGTTCAATAAAACTGAAAAAAGCATAGAAAACTTTGATTTAAAAATTTCTAAAAAAGAAAATTTAGATAAACTCCCTAATATTGAAGAGTTGAAAAATATCAACTTTAAAATTATAAAAAATAATATTGAATTAGGTGGTCATGAAATATAAGCTATTGAATTGAGAAAATATTAAGTAATACTTTTTTTGCTCTATTTAAAGCATGAGTGGTTGCATACGCATCAGGCTTTTCCCATTAAAGCTTGACGAGGTTTGGGTTAGAAGGCTCTTTATTAAAAAAAGAAAGAAAAAATATAACAGAAATACCATAAAATCTACGCTATTATATTGATTATTAGAAAATAGCGCGTGATATGGAACTTAATTGTGATGTGGTTGCTCGCTAGGAGGTGTATATATTCTCCAATTACTAAGCCACTTGCAAACCATCGCCCATAAAGCTGCAGTCTGCAGTTTAAAAATAGCAAGCAATACAGGAAAATTCATGACGTTAGACGTTTCTACCTTAAATCTTCCAATTGGTCGCGCTACTAGTAGTTTTGAGCCAGTTAGATTAGATTTACCTACAGCGTTTGCTGATTTTATCGGTCAGGAATATGCCGTGGGTTGCGATTCCGAGCATCGTAAAAGCCACGGACTATATCTGACTCCGCCCAGAGTCGCTAATTTTATGGCTTGCATGATTCGTTTGCATGATACGTTTCGTTTGCTTGATCCTGCTGCAGGAGCAGGAGTTTTGATTTGTGCCGTTGTTGAAAATTTAGCATCCCAACCAAACCCGCCTCGCAAGATTGAGATTACAGCTTATGAGATTGATTCTTCTTTAGCTATGTCTCTTCGTCGAGTGATTGGCCATCTTACTAAATGGGCAGCTAATAAAAAAATTCAGGTCATTGCTACAATTTTGGAGCAGGATTTTATCCTGGCTAAAGCATCATCACTAACCCAAAAAAATCATGGTCAATTTGATGCAGTCATTGCTAATCCCCCTTATTTTAAAGTGGGTAAGGAAGACCCCCGTGCTATTGCTGCAAAAGCGGTAGTGCATGGGCAGCCTAATATCTATGGCCTGTTTATGGCAGTAGCTGGCTCCTTGTTGAAAGAGGGAGGAGATTTTGTGTTTATTACCCCGCGCAGCTTTGCGTCGGGGCCATATTTCAAGAGATTCCGAGAGCATTTTTTTTCAGTCGTTCGACCTGTAAAAGTTCATGTTTTTGGCTCGCGTCGAGATGCTTTTAGCCGGGATACAGTATTACAAGAGAATGTTATTCTCCACGGTATACGTCACGATAACTGGTCAAAAAAACCAGAAAGCTATCCTTTTATAATTTCAAGTAGTGCGGGTACAGCTGACCTTGAGTATTCTACAGAATGGAAAGCGAAATTATCCGATGCCATTGACTCCAATAATCTTTCAGGTGCCTTTCGTTTGCCAGCTACACAGGCAGATGATGCTATTTTGCGGCGGTTTGATGGTTGGACAGGTTCACTGCATCGTTACGGGCTGGATATTTCCACAGGTCCTGTTGTTCCTTTTCGGGCCACTGAACACTTGGCGGAAAAATCAAACTGCATTACTGTACCTTTGCTATGGCTAAATCATGTTCGTATTATGGGGGTTCAGTGGCCTAACAATGGGCGTAAGCCTGAATATATTAATTATAAATCTGACTCCCGCCGTTTGCTTGTGCCTAATAATACCTATGTTCTTTTGCGCCGATTCAGTGCAAAAGAAGAAAACCGCCGCATGACGGCTGCGCCGTTGCTGGCAGGGCAGTTGCCTTGTGAAATGATCGGTTTAGAGAATCACCTAAATTATATTCACCGTCCAGAGGGTATTATTACTGAGGACGAAGCCTTTGGTTTAGCCGCACTCTATAATAGTTCTTTGTTCGATGGATATTTTCGGTGTATCAATGGAAATACTCAGGTTAGCGCCACTGAATTGAGAGCTATGCCTCTTCCTCCCCTTGAAGCGATTATCAAGCTGGGGCAGACGATAAGAAAATCAGGTAATAACTTAGGGTTAATAGATCAACTTGTAGATAAGCTGGCTACAGCCACGGCATAGCAATAATATGGAGAGAGTTTTGCAGAAAATTGAGCAGGCACAGCAGGTATTGAAGGCGTTAGGATTGCCAATTGCACAACAAAATGAAATGTCTGCCCTTACACTTTTGGCTTTGTTATCGCTTAGGCCAGGTGATGATTGGACGAATGCGAGCAGGAGCCGCCGTTCAGTATCCAAAGATATTATGGTTTTCATGACAGAGCAATATGCCAGAACCTATGCTCCAAATACTCGTGAAACGGTGCGTCGCCAAGTATTGCACCAATTTGTGCAAGCACGCATTGCTGACTATAACCCCTTTGAGCGGGATTTACCGACCAATAGCCCCCGCGCTCATTATGCTGTTAGTGAGGCAGCGTTAGCAGTGATTCAAACCTTTGGAAGTCCTGCGTGGGAAGGTATGATTGCACAGTATATTGCTGAACATGGTTCTCTTGAAACAATTTATGCTCGGCATCGTTCATCGGGAAAAATGGTTCCTCTTACTTTGCTAGATGGCAGCATTATTGAACTATCACCGGGTAAGCATAACGAAGTGCAAAAAGCTATCATAGAAAAATTTGCTCCACGTTTTGCGGCTGGAGCAACCTTACTTTATATCGGTGATACCGCACAAAAAAATGTCATCATGAATGCCTCTGCTTTGACCGCTCTTGGCCTATCAGCAAGCGATCACGATAAATTGCCAGACGTGGTGCTATTCGATCAAGTGAAGGGATGGTTGTTTCTGATTGAGGCGGTTACATCACACGGGCCTATGTCTCCAAAACGTGTTTTTGAGCTGGAGGAGAAGCTCAAGGGTAGTGCGGCGGGAGCTGTCTACGTGAGTGCCTTTCCTGACATGGCTGAGTTTCGCAAGCATATGAAAGATATTGCTTGGGAAACAGAGGTTTGGATTGCAGAAATTCCTGATCATATGATCCATTTTAACGGTGATAGGTTTATGGGGCCAAGAAAATGAAAAAAGGAAAATAATTATGGCAGCACGTTCATTAGGTAATCAGGATGTAACTTGGTTCTTGGATTTATTTGAGAAATCTCAACTTGACCTTAATCCCTCTTATCAACGTCGAAGTGTTTGGTCGTTACATGATAAGAGATTTTTTATTGATACCGTTTTAAACGGTTATCCTGCTCCACCTGTGTTTTTACACAAAACTTTAGATGAGAATGGGCGACCGACTTACCATGTGGTTGATGGAAAGCAGCGTTTAAGTACACTTATTGATTTTTCTCAAGGGAAAATACGTATTCCTGAAGATTTCGGAGATATTTTCTTACAGAAGAAAAACTGGAATGACTTAGATAGAGCAACACGCGAAAAATTCTGGAATTACACATTAATTGTAGAAATGCTTCCAGATGTTAACGATGCCTCTATTCGAAATATATTTGAAAGAATTAATCGTAATTCTCGTAAGTTATCAAATCAAGAATTGCGACATGCAAAATATGATGGATGGTTCATTACAATAGTGGAATCCGAAGCAGAAAAAACAGAATGGATAAAGTTTGGAATTGCCACTCCTGGTCGAGCAAAAAGGATGCAAGATGTTCAGTTTATATCTGAACTGTTTAAAATAATTTTAGATAGAAAAATCGTCGGATTTGATCAAGATGAGCTTGATGATATTTATGCGAATTACGATGATATTTTAGAATTATCTTCCTTTGTGGAGGATGATTTTCATAGCGAAGTTGAGAGAATTAGGAGTTATATTTCTGGTGCTATTAATGTACTTCCAGATTTAAAGAGTGTTTATAAAGTTCAAAGCCACTTTTATACTTTATGGGCATATCTATTTTTAGATAAAAATAGGCTTCTTCCGGTAGAAGAATTTGCAAACAAATATAATGATTTTATAAACGCAACTAAAGTAATTTCTACTACCTCTGAAGAAGAGCATACTTCAGATTATGGCGATGCAATTACTAGTTATGCCAAGCACTCAAAAGGAGCCAGTACTGACCTTACACCACGTTTAAATCGTTATAATGCTCTTGTGAAGGCGATGCATGGTTTAGAGGCATTGAGCAATGAAAATATGTAAAGCAATTCGCGATGCTCACAAAAAAGGCCAACCCAAATTTGATAATCTCAAGGCCGAATTACGAGATTTTTTGAAGCCAAAGATTGAAGAAAGGGGTTGGTTTTACTCAGATCGGGTAAAAGCACTTGAAAGTTTTTCTCTTAAGATTGAAACTGGACGTGTTGCTAATATTAATGATTTAGAGGACTTTTTTGGCTGTACAATTATTGTACCTAATCTGATGCATATACAGAATGCATGTTTTCTTATAGAAAAAGATTTTCATATATTAGAGAGGAGACCTCCAAAGGATGATGAAACGCATAAAAATGCCTCAGATTTTACATTTGATGATCTAAGACTATATGTGAAACGTAAGCCCGCTGTTGGACGGTTTCGTGAAACGGACGAGCTAAAATTTGAAATTCAATTAAAGACAATTTTACAATACGCTTGGGGAATTGCAACACATGATCTCATATATAAAACAGATGATGTAAGTTGGTCAAAAGCCAGAATCGCTTTTCAAGTAAAAGCGATGTTGGAACATTCTGAGCTTGTTATTGCAGAGGCGTCAAGTTTATCAAGCGCTCCGGCTGTTTCTAAGCAAGATAAATATACTAAAAATATATTGCTTACAATTGAACAGCTTAAGATCACATGGGGAGCAGATCATTTACCCTCTAACCTTAAACAGCTTTCGGAGACTATTAATAAGCTGCTGGTTGCAATTGAATGTTCTCCTACTGAATTAAAAACGATTATAGATATTGAACGTCAGCGTATTGGTATTATTCCATTAGATTTATCTCCCTATGCTTTTATACTTCAAGCCTTAATAAATAGTACGACGCTTAAATTTGAAGAAAAATTCAAACGTTCTCGCAAACTCTCTATTGTGATTCACAAGGGCATGGATTTACCAGAATGGATAAAAACAAACAATAATAAAATAATAAATTTAGATTAGGGCTGATTGCAAGCGTAATATCTGTAGATATAGAAAATGTAACACTATAGACAATAGTGTTACATTGAATAATGATATGCATTTTTTTAACGTATGTTAGGCTATCTTTTTATGATTCTGCTATTTTTCTGTATAAAACTATAAATGGATTTAAAATGAAAAAGTTAGGCATCGCTTTATTAGGTTTATCTCTTGTAGGTTGTGCAACATTAGCACCACAAAGCGCAAAAATCATAAATTCTGATGTCTTGGAAGGCAAAGGGAATTTAGTGACAATGCCAGCTAACTTAAGAACTATAGATATTCGGAAACCGGATTCAGGTTATATAATTTGTTCTGAACCGATGCCAGATATTGCAATGTCAAATGTCTTAAAACTGGCCTTAGATGCATCTCAAGGTCAACAAGCATCTGCTTCTAGCACAACTGGATCAGATAGCGCGTCAAGTTCATTTTCCAATAATACAGGCATAAAAGGTAATAGTGAAGCTACTACAACAGCGTTAGAACTTGCTGGCAGAAGTCAAATTGTTTTATTAGCGCGCGAGTTTTTATATAGAAACTGTATTGCTAGAGCTAATACGTGGATAGATAATAAAAAATTTGGAGAAAGCCAAGATAGAATAATTAATCAAATAGCTGCAATGATTGATGCCGATAAAGCAAAGTCTAATGCAGTGGAAGCTAAAGCTAAAGCATCAGAAGCTGTAGCGAAAGTGCTTGATAAAAAATCAATTGAAAATGTGACTACTATATTTGATGAGGCAAAATCTGATTTATGGATTAAAGAATATAACGAATGTATTAAAGCATCAGGTAAAGATGTAAAGAAATTGAATGAATGCGAAATTAAATTAAAAAGTCATATTAATTAGTATTGGATAAAACTATGAGTACATTTAGAAATGCGGTTAAAAAATCTGATGGAAAGTCAGCCTATATTTTTATAGGAAATTCTATAGTTAAAGCAACTATCAAAATTAACGACGATTTAGTTGAGGCATTTTTAGATGATCCAATTGAAGGGCTGGATCGTTTATATATCCATATAGATCATATTATTTTTGCTGATAAGAGTAAAAAGCCCGCGTAATAGTGTTACATGATCTCCGGCTTTTTATGCAGTGTAATTGTAGCGACCTGCAATCATCGCCTCCGCAGACAGGAATTAACTGATTCTATAAAAACAGCTCGACCCGAATTAGTTGCAACTGAGCCTGCAATCATCGGTCACTCGACCGGAATTAACTGCAACGCTCGTGTCCATAAAACGGTCTTTTTTAGCACTTATTTCCATACATAGGTTTAAGGAATATTAAGTTTTACAAAAACAAAAAGCTATATTTTCAAATTTAACTAAACAGATTCTGTTATGACTTTCAGTACTTATTTTCATCAAAAAATTATCTTAAGTTCAAATATCATAATAAATAATTTAAAAACGCCACGAATTAAAAGAGAGGAAGTAAAATTGAACACCTGTTTTGAAAATGTTTTATTGAAATATCCGTGCAGACAGTAATTTTAAGATCTATTACCTATATGAAGAATCTAGCTTGGTGATCTGAATATCATCGTGGTGTTTTGTATGCCTTTCAATAGGACGGAAATACATAAAATTTATAGGTTTAAATACTTAGATATAAAACATGAGTTTCCGTATATAGTTTTTAAGAAAAATCAGTTCGGAAACGTGAATACGAAAACAGGTGCTGAAAAGTACCGTTTTATGGACACAAGCGTTGCAGTTAATTCGGGTCGAGTGACCGATGATTGCAGGTTGCTACAGCTAGGCGCTATATATTTATTCACATAAAAACATATGCTTATATTTTATGTAAGAATGATATTTAATATAGATTAATTAAATTTGGAAAATAAGTATGGAAAATAAATTAGATTTTTTGACTTCTTCTATTTCTGACATACAGGCAACAATACGAGCTATTGATGTTAAAGTTGCAGCATTACTTGTAGTATTATTAACACCATTTCAAAATTTAAATCGAATTTTTTCTCATATTGATCATTTTAGATCAAAACCTGATAATTTAATTTTATTAATAATAGTTATATTATTTATTTTTTCATGGTTTATATCTTTAGTTGCTCTAGTTCGTGCAATAGGTGCAATAGATAATCCATCAAGACATATAATTAATTCAAGTAATTGTAATGGAACATATTATGGAGCAGGACTATATCAATTAGGATTTTTAGACGTTTTTTTAAACAGAGATATTATTAGAGCTTCAAAAGATCCTCAGTCATTATCGGCATTAATTCCAAATAATAAACAAAACATAGAAATTGAACTTGTTTTTGAGCAAATGAAATTAATTTATATTAGAGATATAAAAATTAATAGACTTAGATATGGGGGAAATTTTTTTTCTATATGGTTTATTCTTGGAGTATTAATATTTATTTCTTCAAGATATTTTATTAAATAATTATTTAAAAAATTTATATATGAAAAAAGAAAAAATTGAAAATGCAATTATAAATGGATTAAACCAAGCAGAATCAGCATGGAATAATGTAGGATTTAATTTTAATAAGCGAATAGCCGCCGCAGATTCTGTTATGGAAAAATATGAAGAGCCGTCAAAAATCCCAGGACATCCTTTTGTGAAAAATGGTATTTATAAAGTTGATGAATTTGTTGCGCTTGTTGTTGATATGAGAAATTCATCGCAGCATCTTAAAACCCATATTTCATCAAAGCTTGAAAATGGATTTCAACGGGTTTTTTATGAGACGTCTGCATTGCTTCCTGCCATAGAGGTTGCTTGTTCGGTTGAAGGAGGGGCAGTTACAGAATATCTTGGTGATGGTGCACTTATTTTATTCTCAGTTAATATAAATGAACGTGAAAAATCTATACAAGCAGCATATCGTGCTGCAAAAAATTGTATTGAAGATGCAAGAGAAATAATAAATAGAGAACTTTTTAAAAGATATGATCTTCCTAATATTAGTTTAGGAGCTGGAATTTCGCTTAGTAAAGCATTAGTAACATTAGTTGGATCAGATAATAATTTTCAGGCTAAAGTAATTGGAGAGTGTGTATGGGAAGCATCTAAATTAAGTGTGGGAGTAAATAAAATTTATGTATCAAAATATTTATATGATATATGGCCAAACTCTAAAGGTGGCTCTCTTAAATTTAAAAGCGATGATATTGGATATTGCGTAATTAAAAGTTAGTTAAATATTGGATTTATTTATGGAAGCAACATATTCATTTTATGATTTTAATAAAAGCATTGATCGTATTTCAGAAATATTAAATGCTTCAGATTCATTGTACGAAGAAAAAGATTATATACCTAGTAGAGATTTATTGACATTTTCAAATGGATTTTATGTAAATTGCTCCGCTCTTTTTGTGGACATTCGTGGTTCAAAATTACTGAATGAAAAACATAGAAAACCCACATTAGCAAAAATATATAAAACGTATATTTCAGAGATAATAGCTGTATTACGTGGAAATCAAACAGTACATGAAATTTTTATTGAAGGGGATTGTGTTTGGGCTATTTTTAATACGCCAAATAAATCTGATGTTAATCATTTGTTTGAGACAGCGGCATGTGTATCATCGTTAATAGAAATTTTAAATATAAAATATTGTAGAAAAAGCTATTCAGCATTGACGGTTGGAATAGGTTTATCTTACGGTCAATCGTTGTACATAAAATCTGGGTATAAGGGCAGTGGAATAAATGAGGCAGTGTGGATTGGAAAACTTGTTAGTGAAGCTGCAAAAATTTGTTCGTATGGAAATAAAACATATGATGATAAAGAAATGATGGTTTCAGATATTTTTTATAATAATTTATCAGATGATTATAAAAAGATGCTTAGTAAAAACTATAATCGGTCTTGTTATCATGGAAAAGTAATAAATCTCACTATGAATGAATGGGTTAAAAAAAATAGTTAATTTTTTAAAGCAATATATATATTATTGTCAATAAATGACTATTCAATTTTTATAACAACATGAGATAAAATAAGCTTTTTTGTTTGTAGCTGCTATAAGCTGTATTAGAACTCCCCAGCTTCTATAAGTTTTACAAAGAGAATAGAAAAATATTAACTTTGGAAAAAACAATGAGCGATTCAAAAAATGGTCGAAAATACCTGATTCAATATGAAGTCGATAAGCGGATTTGAAGCTCAATATTTGAAAATCATAAATAGGAATTATAAATACAATAATTATTGCTAGTAATGCTCTTATAAATTAAACTTTGTTACTTTCATGCTTTTTGATGGCTCTGCTGATAGTGGCCCTACTGCATCCTAGTACTTTTTCTATATTACTCCAAGAATTTTTACTTTTAATCATACTAATAATCGCGTCATAGCGATCTTGATTAATTTTTCGACCCTTGTATACATTTTCTTTCTTAGCTTTAGCTATACCTTGCGCTTGTCGTGTTCTACGATCCTCATAGTCTTTGCGAGCAATAGCTGCAAGCATGTCTAGTAACATACCATTAATAGCTTGAAAAATTCGGCTATCAAAACCATCGTTTTGAACGAGTATTTGATGCCATGTAGTGGGTACATTAATTGCTACGATTTTCAATTGCTTGATATTTATTTTGGATTTCAGTGATTCCCAGTCTTCTTTATTCAACCTGCTAAGACGGTCTACATCTTCTATCAATAAAATGTCCTCAATGTGGGCATCATCAAGCAAACGAAAAAGTTCTGGCCGATTCAGTTTTGCACCTGATTCATTTTCAATATAGAAGTTACATATTTTTAAATCGCGTTGAGCCGCAAATTGCTCAAGTGATTCTTTTGCTCGTTTTGCATCTTGTTCATCAGTGGATGCACGTAAATAGGCTCTAACAAAAATATTCATATGCTATCGGTTTCGTTAGGATGGTTTTGAGAAACTGGTTTCGTTTGGGTTGGTTTTGTTGTAATTATAGTACCATAAAAAGATAGTTTCGCTAGGGCATACTTTATTGATACTAGAATTATGAATATGACTAAATTTAAAGAATTATGTTGTCCAATGTTAACTAGAACTCACCGTTTAAAAAAACATAGTGATTATTATTTTTTTAAATAAGTGTTATTAATATTCATAACATATTGATTACTATTTACTATCTTTTTATCACTACTAATCTAAAATACTACACTTTAGTTAAAGTAAAGGTTTGACCTATATCTTTTTGTAATGAAATTGATTAGTCTTAAAAACTTTCTTAACGAATTAATAAAAAATTTGATTATCTAATAGTAGTAATTTTTTTCATCAGAAAAATTACTACTCACTTGAGTAATAATATGAATATTTTTGATCAAATTGTAGTTTTTAAACACCCTATCATTACTACAATATGTACTATTGGAACAATAGCGAGTTTTTTTCTTTATTTTTTTGATAACCATATCAGTATCGAAACCAAAAAAATATTACATATTTCTTTAGAAAAATATTCTACTCAATTTAATCAAATTAATTTAATAAATTATATTATTAACGCCTATAAAAATATAGATAATAAATTACATAATAAATTTGGTTCACCAAAAAAATTTAGATTTAATGATAATTATTTTTGGGATTACGAAAGCACCATTTTTATTTTGTTAATTTGTTTAATTCCTAGTATTATAATCTCATCAAAAATTAGTTTTTGGTATTTATGGGGGCCATTGGCATTTTTTAATTATTTTTATAAAAATAATGCACTGTATGATGATTTGGAAGAAAAATTTTATATTTATATTCTTCCTGGAAAAGCACTCTTTTACTTCAGTTTACCTCTTACAATTTTAATATTTATTTTTAAGTTTTGGGACGAAAGCAAAATGCTTCCCTTGGAGATAGTAGGAATTTTAGCTTTTGACTATATAAACAATACATTTCTTACTCTGCTAATGGCAGCTGAATCAAGAATTATTATACATAAAATTTCAATCAACAAAGGAATTTATGCATCAATAAAATTTATCTTTATAGGAATAATTTTACTTCTTATTCAAACATTAATACTTTATTTTGATTGCCAACTTATTTTAAATAGTAATATTAAAGAATTAAATCCTACTAAATTCAAAAGTAGTTATATACTTTATATAATAACTTCCGCTTGCATATTCTTTTTTCCTATAATTACAGCTATATTACTAATCATAAATTTTTATATGGTTAAATACTTATTTCAGCCACTCAAACAGATTTTTGCAAAAATATTTTCTATTGTTATAGATTATAAATTATATAAACCCATTATGGCAATCTGTTTAACTTTTTTACTAGCTAATATTTTATATTTAGCAGTAAAGTAGCTATTTTATTTTAAGATTTTTCGGTAGGATTTATATAAAATTATTATTAATTATTTATCTGTTTTTTCATAGGTTCGATATAGAAAAATCTAAAATATAATTACACTTAATAAATGAGTATATAATTACTTTATGAATAAGACCTTATTTTATCTTATATTGCTTATAGTTCAATTTATGACAGTTATACTTTAAAGAACTAATTGTTTTTTATTCATTGAACACCTAACAATTTTCCAGCCTAAGTTCGTTAGGTATTCCGTTACTCTCCAATCCTCTTTTGGTCTATAATAAAAATGCCGTAAATTTCTACGGCTTGGGTTTGACAGCCCAATTAACAAGGAACACGCCTTCTTTCAAAAGGCGTGTACCCGCTCGTTTATATTTTATGGGTGGGACTAGACGGGGACACCTTCGTGTGTGCCAGTGATCCTTGTACTGGTCTGTCAACCCTGTTTGGTTCCGCCCACCCTCATGACAGAAGGAAGCGGAGTTAAAAGTACTATACAAGGAAAAAATATTATGACTGGTATTTCAGTAGATATATCAAGTATCCCTCGTGACATTGCTCACATCCTTAATCCTATTGTTTCTGAAATAGAAATAGAGGAAACCTTAAATTCAGTTAGTCAGTTAATAGAAGACGTAGGAACTATAGCAAGCCAAATTTCTGGTGTAAGGTTAGCTATCCCACGTTTTTACGTGCTTTGCCATACTATTTCTGCTGCTATTGAGTACGAAAGGCAGTCTTTAATAAACAAATCTAGTTAACTTCTAATTATCATTCTGAATTTGTATAAATTTAAAACGACAACAAAATATTATAAGAAAATAAAATTTCATTAATTAAATTTTTAGTTTGATTAATAAAATAAGTATTATTAATTTGATGCCTAAAGGCATTTAAAGCCCACTTTTGACGCAGTTCGTTGACTGCTTTAAAAGTGGGTTTTCTTTTTGAAATTTGGGAAGTTTCCTTGAAATCCTTTCCGTCATCGACCATTTGCCATGTTCAGCGATTTTGCGCTTATTGAAAAAATTTACAAGAGCTTTCGCGGCATATCCTCAGTCGCAAGCTCCCTGCGGTATTCCACGTTCTCTTGCAAATTTTTTCAATAAGCGCAGTTTTTCGCTGGGCAAACGGCAGATGACGGAAAAGATTTCAAGGAAGCTCCCCAAATTTCAAAAAGAAAAAAGCTTAGTTTGGGGGCACCAGCGAATCAAGAAAAGAAGTTTTAGCAAGATGTTCTTGCGATCGCGCCTCGGATAGTCAGGGGCTAGGAAATAAAATGACAAATAATGATGCAGCTAGTATTTTAGGATTAGACGGTGAATTGAATCCTGATATTGTAAAAGCAGCTTATCGAAAAGCTTGTATGAAATTCCACCCAGACCGAGGCGGAAGCGTCGAGATGATGCAAGCAGTTAATAAGGCTTATGAAGTTTTAAAGGAATTTATAGGCACTGTTGAATCAGAGCTGGGATACGATGAAGCGTTGAACGATGCGATTAATGCAATTATTCATCTTGATGGAATTGAAATAGAAATTTGTGGAGCTTGGGTCTGGGTATCTGGAAATACCAAGCCCTATAAAGACATTTTAGGTAAAAAAGGTGCAGGTTTTTTTTGGGCTAGTAAAAAGAATATGTGGTACTTCAGACCTGAAAAATGGGCAGGCGGCAGAGGAAATCAAACTATGGAGCAAATAAGAGAAAATCACGGATCAGTTAAAATTAAAAAATCAATGCAAACCAGATTAGAGAAGAAGTAATTCTCTAATCCACAGGGCAAGCCTGTTACAGTGGTTTGCCCTGTAAATATAGCATAAAGGTTGGAATAATGAAAAATAACCACCCAAACAGATCAAAAAACCTGTTTTTTGATGTGGTTTTAATTGTTGATAGTGAAAATAAATTAGTTAGCGTATCTGACAATTCAGATGAAGCATGGGAAATAGCAAAATCAAAAAATTTAGATAAGCAAACCTTAGTAGAAAAGGTAGGAATTTTAAAAACGCCTAAAGCTAATAACTGATGAAAATTTTTATGAAGAACTTAAAAAATACCTTAAGGAAGAGAGGTAAATAATGGGATGTATATTAACAGCAGATGAGTTATTTATAGGTTTAAAAAAATTAACTTCAGAAGAAAGGAATAAATTTTTTATTCTTATCGCTAATAATGCTTTTAGAGATGATAATTATTCACATGAAGAAATATTTGGTCATTTAAAAAATGAAAAATTTACAGCACATGAAAGCGCTGAATATTTAGAAGTATCGATTGCAACATTTAGGCGATTAGTGCAATCAGGCAAATTAAAGCCTACCGAAGAGATGGGAAGAAATCAGTTATTTTCTACTCAAAATTTAAAAGCATTTAAAAAAATATATAAGGCTTATGGTTAAGGGGTTTGAAGCCCACTGGAACGGAAACGTACGCTAAGAAATAAGTGTGTGATATATAATTTAATAGACACTAAATTCGAGTACCTAAATAGCGTCTATTAAATAGAAATTTCAAATTAGTAGACAATTTTTGTCCACTAATCGACTTTGTAGACGCATAGAAGCTGCTAAACATGCCTTAACGTACGTTTCCATTACAGCGGGCTTCAGAACCTCATGAACGGCTAAAAACGCTTTGCGAATATCTGGCAGCGTGGCGGGTGCGCACGGTGTACCGTTATGAGCCAGGGAAGCAACAAATCAAGGATGAATATACGCCGATTGTTCGGGCAGTTGAGGAAAATTCGCCGGGTGTAGTGAAGAAAAAAGAGGGTGTGGCCTGATAAAAGCGTGTGTGTTCAGCATGAACAGTTACCCTCCTACCGCTACGCAGCAGGCTCCTCCCATTAAAGCTTGACGGGATAGGCTTTTATCGCCTTGCTGCTCTGGCTGCTTGCTCTATCCAGTTGCTGAAATTTTGCCTTCCATTATCGTTTACCCAGTTATAAACAGGATAGGAAGGGCTTAGTAATGTACGTGGTTTTGTAGCTTCGCAATGGTCAAAGGGGCTTGCTCCCTTAGGGTCTATACTTCCTGTTAAGTCTTTCATGCCATACATACATATGCCTAATAGCCCTTTTCCAAGAGCTTTACTTTGTTCAATTTCATAGTGTACCCAAGGGCGTTTATAGGTTTCAGCGCCAATCAATACTACTGTGACAGATGTACCTCTCATCTGAGTATCTATCCAGTTTTTAATAGCTCTTTCACCTTGCCGCTTAATAGATTCCCATTGTGCTTTATCAAGAAATGGCTGGGCTTCATGCTGCGGAGTACATAGCCAAGCGTTACGAATTTGCCCGATTCTCTTGATATCTCTGTCGAAATGGAAACTGAAAAAAACCTTGCGCATAATTACGCCGCCTTCAAAAAATAAATTGCTATAACTAATAGTAGAATTGGTATATATAGTCCAATAGTTACTGTTGAAAATAGTGTCCGAAAAAAACTAGGCACAACATGATTGAATATGCTGGTATTCATGGAAAAGTCTGTGTCCTGTTTGCTTCGCACATCGTCATAGAGTTTTCTAAATAAGCGTTCTTGGCGCAAAGAGTAAGTATCCAGTGCCCAAAACCCAAGAAGGGGAAGAATTGCGGCTAAATAGCAGGTTTTGTTTTTATCGGATAAGGCGAGTACTGCTGTTATCAAAGTGATTGCCCATCCTTTATAAGTAAAGGAGTTCTGGGCTTTCCTAGAAATAGTTGTTTGAATAAACTCCAAATGTTTAAATATTCTCTCTTGTCCTGCCATTTTATTTCCTTGGAGCAATTTTTATTTTTGGCTTACGCTTTATTATTTGTATTAGGATCATTATCAAGACGGTCTTCAATGCGTGCAATCAAATTCATTTTTTCATGCAGTATCGCAATAACAACAGGTATTTCCTTCTTTATAAAAAACACATAATGATGCTCGCAACGTGCCACGCGTAAAAGTGAGTGGTTTTCTAAAGGCTGCTTAGTCTGAAGTTCTCCTTTCCCTATTTTTTCAAATTTTTGTTCGAGAAGGCGTACATAGTGGTCGGCCTGTGCTTCACCAAACTGTTTTGCTGAGTAACACCAGATATCAATTAAATCTTCTTTAGCTGCGTCTATTATTTGATAAAGTTGCATCCGTTATGCCTTAAACCGTAAGCGGGCTTCCCGTAAAATTTCATCTATTGAGTGGTTTGAAAATTCTTTCCGTTCAGCCGCTGCAATACGTGGTGCAAGCAAGGCTCCTAACTTCTCAATAGCTTCTTGTTCAGTCATTTGATTATTGGGGGTGAGCGAAGGAATGGTTTGCTGTAGCACATATTCTTTGATAGTAAGTCCTTGTACTACTGCCATAGTTTTAATCTGTTGGTGTTGCTGTTCAGAAATTTCTATTGAAAGCCTTCCCATGATTGTATCTCCTCTAGCTTAGACATTTTCAATATGTCACATATGTTACATATTGTACAGCAGTAAATCATGTAACATTATTGGTATGTGCATTATAAATAAGAAAGATTGCCGCCCCTGCCCATTTCGCGTAATGGGGTCTGAAGCCAAACGTACGTTAAGGCATGTTTAGCAGCTTCTATGCGTCTACAAAGTCGATTAGTGGACAAAAATTGTCTACTAATTTGAAATTTCTATTTAATAGACGCTATTTAGGTACTCGAATTTAGTGT
>Ga0247733_1000367_pt1 | contig 18254 bp, 20 predicted proteins | sample UWRJL043104R2_FD_180932 | JGI IMG/M metagenome (GOLD analysis project Ga0247733, IMG submission 180932) | Plant litter microbial communities from Arlington Agricultural Research Station in Wisconsin, United States - UWRJ-L043-104R-2 | ecosystem: Environmental > Terrestrial > Plant litter >...
TTGTGAGGGGGAGCTATTGCCCGGGGTTGGGGGGAGTGAGGGAGTGGATAAGTGGGGACGGGTGAGGGTGGCGTGGAGGATTGTGGGCGAAGGGGAGTGCTTGGGTAGTTTGGGGGGAGAGGGGGTGGGTGGAGATGGGAGGGAAATGTTTGGGGGGTGAAAAAGGATTGCGCGCGGAGCACATATATGCAGAAGCATGAAGAAGGGAACTGGTCGCGCCTGTCAGGATGCTGATAGCAAGCTGGAAAGGGCCTGTAGGTACCTTGAGGCTGTCGCGGAGGACGAACTCCAGGAGCAGAGCCAAGGTCGCGAAGGTCCCGCATGAAATAGGACGCATGCCGGTAGTGTCACATGCAAGGTCGAACTACTGGATACGAAGCCAAGAGAGGCACCAGATTTCGAGGTAAATCCGAGTCAACGCCCACGCTGTTGCACTCACTGCAACGAAAAGAAATGTTCAAGATATTTCACACATGTATACGGGATATAGAGCCCCAACTCAACCTCCATATCAAAGCCAACCTGCAAATGCCTTGTCATGTCCAATTCACATAACCTCACACCATCTACCACGTTTTCGTTCCAAAAACAACCAACCAAAAGAGACAACCATTTACCATCCCGGCTGAGGTGGCTGCGAGCCCCCATGGCCTTGATGCTGTCCGTAGCTCTGCGGAGGCGGTGGGTACTGTCCACCCGCACCACCATACTGATTGTGCTGGTGCTGATCGTAATTCTGCGATCCACCGTAAGGAGCATTTTGACCAGGGGCGCCGCCGCCGTAGGATTGCTGCTGTTGCGGCGCATAGCCTGGACCGCCATACCCGGCTTGCTGTCCATATCCCGGCCCGCCGCCGCCGTAGCCTCCCTGCTGGGGCGGCGGCCCGTATTGATTGTGTCCACTGCTGCCACCGTACCCAGCTTGGTTGTGGCCCGAGGGAGCTGGGCCGCCGTAGCCTGCTTGCGCGAATCCGCCTTGCTGGTGTTGGGGCTGGCCGTATTGCCCGGATGAAGGAGAAGAGTAACTGTGCTGTCCGGGGGTGCTGCCGTGCGAGCCTCCGGAGGACTGGTAGGATGTTGGTGGTGCGGTGCCGGAGTAGGTGCCGCCTTGGGAGGTGCCGTGGCTGCTGTAGCCGTAATCGCCACCGCTGCCGGAAGGCTTGTTGTGCTTCATGTTGTCAGATACATGTCGTGAAACGGTGGATGTCGTCGTTGCAAAGACTCACCGAACCACCACCTAGTACTCCTCCAAGCAGACCACCGAGCCCGCCGCCACCACTGCTAGATCCATGACCGGAACTGCCATGAGACTGGCCGCCATGGCTCTGCTTCCCACCGCCCAACAGTGACCCAGCGAGCTGTCCCAAGCCACCACCGCTGCTGTGTCCGCTGCTGCTGCCGCCGTGCGACTGCTTTCCGCCTCCAAGCAGCGACCCAGCCAGTTGTCCGACCAAGTTGCCGCCACCTCCGCCTCCTCCATGTCCACTCTGCTTCTTGCCGCCGAGCAGCTGGTTCATCGCGAAGCCCTATGTTATAGTCAGCCTTTGCCGCAATTTGCGAAAGTAAGCGACCTACTCCGAGGCCGCCAGCACGGTCGCCAGTCGGCCCATCCACACCTCTTGTTCCGTCGCCAACATCTGGGCCCTGCGATCCGTCTGCGGGCTTGTTGTATGGGTTTGTGTTCTGCGCTGGGGTGCCGGCGTTAGAGCCGCCACCCATGGGGGCCTCGCTAGTGGGCAGATCCCACTGCGACACGCGGGTGCTGATCTGAACGTCTAGATGGAGTTAGTCTTTTCTGCCCAGAAACTATGCCGCCTGCTTCATGGCAACTCGTCCGCTGCAGTAGGCTGTACGCACAGTAGTACTTCCGAGATCTATGCCGTGGTTAGCAGAGCGCCGCGGGGTACAACGAGCGACATGGCGGGGCAGCGACGACGAGACACTGCGCAGATTCGTAAGGGAGTACGCACGAGTTATCCCATTGAGCTATCCAGCCCGAGGGGAGCTGGGGAAGACTGGCATCGGTCGGGCCGGAGTCTGGCGAGACAGGAGGTAGCGGAGGCGTGGGTGCCATACTGTGTGCTTTGGGTGCTGTCGCGCAAGCGGGCAGTCTATTTGACTAAGAAGGGAGAAGCTTAGAGGGAAAGAAGCAGGCCACGAGACGAGCGAGAGTGTAGGAGGTAAGAAAGCCGCGCCGAGCGCCTTTAATGTGTGAGGGAGACCGCTGACTGGTGGGGATCGTCGCAGGTTGGTAGTCGCACGTCAATCGTGGCGCAGGCAAATGCGCCACGCTTTCAGCTGTCATCACCGTCGGGCTTGCGCTACACGACATGGGTGATGGGAGCGAATTCCGGCCTAAATTTGCTTATACCCATTCATTGTAGGTGATGCGCAAATTTCACAGCCAACCAGCCTGGGCCATTCGCAATGGCCCAAAAGGCCTAGTTGTACGATGCCCGAGGTTGCCAATAAGTAACGCCGTCCCAATACAACCGACCCTTCCGCGCCTTTATACATTAATCGTACAGTCCTTGAGCTGTTACCAGGCATAACCATCCTCGACACAATCGTTGCCAGTCCAGTCTTCGTCTCCGCTGCGCTCTTCGTCTAAGAAATCGTTCTCGTCAAACAAATCTTCCCGGGGACGAAGATTGTCGATACGGAACACGACTGCGTGGCACTGACCCTGGATGTGGTCGGGCTCGTCTGCATCCGCCGTCTCTTCCGAGCCCGACCCATCGGAGTCAGAACTCTCACCATAATTCGCAGAAGCATGGCCACGAGTCCGGAGTCGCTTGGAATTCCACTTTTCGTTGTGTTTAGGTCTCCCCCGTGGAACTAGTGGTACATCGCTATCGCTATCGCTCGTCGCAGCGTTGATCACGACCTCTTCGGCGATATCCAAAAGGGAGTCATGCTTCTTTGTGTCTTCGGACGGAGAGTCCTTCCATTCTCGATATGCTCTCAGCGACGCAAGATGGAGGTTGGGGGCTATGTACCGTCTCGCAAAAACTTTCATAAACCGAGCGGCCCACTTCGTCCTGAAGTCTGCGCGCCGACGCCAGTCGATGTCCACCATCGCGAGGATCCTCAACTCCCGTAGATTAGAAAGCTCTTTGGCGGAGTCAATCAACGAAGTGAATAAGTTGATGGCGGCAGTCGGACTCCAGTGGCGGAGATACTTCAAGTCGATAACACGAAGCGTAGATGGCCAGGTCGGAATTTCGCTCACATCGAGAAGATGGTCGTATATTGGCTCGTTGTCAGAAGACATCACCAATGAGCTATAGTAGTTCAAATCCAAACTGAGCACTTCGAGCCGGGGACAAAAAGGCTTCAGGTCTACCAGGAATGATAAGTTGAGGGACTGGTTGTGATTCAGTACCAGGTCTTCAAGATACTGGCCATGGTGTTCAAGAAATCCGTGCAATGCTTCCGAGGTGACGTATATGCAGTTGGTTATATTCAAACTGCAGAGCGCGGTTGGCAGTAGAGGCAGAAGTCGCTCGTTGACCACGTCGCAGCTCTCAAAGGTCAAATGTCTGAGATTCGGCAAGGCTGTCAGCGCAATGGCTAGGAGTTCCTCGGTGGTCGGTTCGTGGTCGTTCTCATCAGACTTGCGAGTCTTAACGGGCGCGAACTTGGTGAGAGTGAGCTCTCGAAGGCTTTGGAAATTACTGGCATCGTGTATGTCTTTAATCCAGCTGAATCCTTTGGCACAGAAGGAGCTGTTCCACCGCCAGCTCCGCAAACGAATCTCGCTTTGTCTCAGGGCATCAAAAAGTTCATCCGGGTAGTGCCAACGGCGCACACGGTTGGCGCGCGCCCTGTAAGGAGGCCTATCGAAAGGATCAAAGATGTCAATCTCCCTGACTGTAGTTAACGCAGCGACCAGGGCAGCCAAATCTGTCGCATTGTTGGTTGGGTCCGTCGAAGATGCCATCTGAACCGCATCGAGTTCTAGTCGCTTTACCATGACACGGTAGTCAACATAAGCATCCGCTGGGGGGGAAGTCAGGTGTTGAACGAGGCTTTTTCGATTCTGCTTTGTCGCATAAATTGGTGGGTTTCGGTACAGTGCCGTCAAAGCCGGCTTTGTGAATGCATAGGACGTCCGCGCCATTTGCACTAGCCAGCCAACGGCGGGTGTTAACATCATGTTCTCATCGTGCAGCGGATGCGCGGCGTATTCAAAGATCTGAAGAAGCACATGGTAAGGTAGAGTAGCCCACGCCGGTCTGTGGCCATCTGTGGGAATGTGCGCTGCAATCGGGGTCATGGGTGGCACTGCAGGAAGTCAGAAGGTCTTGCGTAAAGCCAGTGACTGAGGCTCCTACCGATCTTAGGCTTCAACGGAGCACCAAGTGACGTCCGCACTCTTCTGCCCGAAGGCTGTCCTGGCCCGCTCCCAGTTTTGTTGCTCTTGTGTGACCGGGTGGATGGATTCGTCCTCATCCGTGGCCTGGGCTGCTCCACCACCTCGTCCTCGAAATCCTCGTCCCCGTCGTCCTCTGAGCTCACGTCCAGGTACGATATTCGTTGGGTAGCCCCTCTTCGTGAACCACGTCGTGTTTTTGTAGCTCTGGTTCTAGTCGAAGAATCTGGCGAGGCAGAACGGCGCCGTTGCGGGGAGGGTTGCTCTGCTTCGGTTGACTGATGCCTGGCGGACCGCCGTACAGGAGCCGCACGCTTTCTGCTAAGAAGACCTTCGTTGTCAGAACCAGAGAGGTCTTCATCGCTGCTTGGCTCGCGGTACGACACAGCGCCCCGTTTCCGTTTAAGTGTAACAGCCATGTTTTTTTTGCGCCGCGGCTTCGTTATCGCGATTGTGACATTGGCAAGGTACAAAATAGCATCGGGGTTGGGCGTCGGACGTAGAGGTGGTCGCAAGGGCACTTCTTTCGAGAGCGCTTGTGAAATCGAGGGTGGCGAAAGGTAATAGAGACTTGAAAGGGTTGACGGATAGCGCCCGCCGCCAGATGCGGCGGACAGAGTGACGCACAAGAGCCTCGGTTGCCAAGTCGCGCTAACATGGAACCGCGCTGCACCCCAGAAGCTGAAGTGCACGTGACCATCCCCTGCTGCGCATCATTCGAACGTCGATGCTCTATGGAGGTCGTCAAGTAGACAGTTTTCCTACCGGGACAGGGGATAACAAATACACCTGAGCGACTAGTATCACTGCGCTTGGGGAATTACATGCTGGGACTTCACCTTGTCGCGTCGACTTGTAGTTGACCGCATCAAAACAACCCAGCTACGCGCGCACAACAATTACCTCTCTGCGGCCGAACAAGCCAGAACGCTGGCCGGCCTACAGTTCATTCCAGTATTCTCCGGTTCTGCGGCTCGACTTTGAGCTTGCAACGACATCGACGCAACGACCGCCGATCGCGACGACCTCACCTCACGCGCGCAATTCTTACCAAACCCTACGCCGCTCCCTGCGCCAGCCGGAATCTCTAACCACCCATTACTTGCGAGCGTGTGTCACCATCACTCTGGTTTCGCAGGTCACGAGCAGCCAGGCCCGATGCGCGACTGCCCCTGTGCAGTCGTAGGGTTCAGCTGCAAACCTGGGCAAACTACCCTGACAATTGCTAGTCGCATCGAAGCAGCGTTTCTGAGCTCGTCAAGGTGACGGCACTGATTTCTATTCCAAAGTCGCCTGATACTCCTAAAGCGCCACGCGGGAAGACCGGTCCATATCTCAGTTGCCATCGCATACAATTGATTACAACGTGTGAGTGTGCTAATTCGCGGCTACAAGAGGCTGCTAACCCGTTCCTAGAGCATGGTAGGACGACAGGAACAGATAAGAGGGAACTTCTGTTTCTACGACTTTTTATTATCGAAGAGAACCCCGACCTTCCTGAACAGGAACTTCACGCGAGCGCTGGAAATTCATCGACAAGAGCTACAGTCACAGTCACCTGTCCAACCGTCAAAGACCTCAGCTTTCAGCCGAGCGCATTGGCGTTATCTTTCTAGCAAAGAACTCCAGAAGATGAGCCAACATGAGGAAGCCAAAGCCTTTGTCCTGGAAATCCAAGGCATCGAGCCATTAAAGCTCGATAAGAGCTCTTGGGGCCGGCCAGCGAGAAGAAAATTACCTTTGTTCCGGCTTGATGTCGATATCCAAATCACGATTGTGGAGCACTCCACTGGGTTTGAATGCAAGAAGCTGCCGTCGGCGCAAGTTACCATGATAGGCACCCACTCTGAGAACGGCAAGAAGGTGTCTCTAGCCATGTCGAGAAGTACTGTTAAACTTGAGGATTTGTTACGAGTACCACAGTCGCGACGGAAGGAGGAACCAAAAGACTGGGACCTCCTGATCTCGATCTATCTACAAGACAACAACGATGCTAAGGAATTTTTCGAGCATGTGGCCTCTCCGGACTCACCTCTGCTTACGGACCCACCGACCCGTTTACGAACGACATGGCGCAACATCCTGGATTGTCCAGAAGGAGTCAAAGTTCACCCTCTCTCAACAAGCAGGAACAGCAGCAGCACAGACGGGCAATTAGACTTCGGCTTAGCAACCAGGATGTTTTGGACCAGCACAAAGGCGAGTTCAATACTTGCAGGTCACAATCAGCAATTGAACGATTCCTCCTCTCAAGCCTTTCAGTACCCGACACCTCCGCCCCAACCGTTGGCATCCAATGGAATGGACTACGAGTTGACTTTCGTTTATGCGGACAACGAAATAAAGCGACACGGTCTAAAATGCCCCTACGACCCTTGCAGCAAGAGAAATTTCGCGCAACTCGATGATCTTTACATGCATTTGGAGACATGGCATGACCTCTTCAAGCATACACTGAAGAGGGAGCAGGTGGCCGACGGAGTAGAACATTGGGTGTTCGAGTGCGAGGTTGCAGAGCACCGAGCAGACCAGCAACGCGCCAGCAACACGGCGCCAGACCCCCGCGACATTACACTCATTGCCCCTAAAAGACCGTTTAACCAGAAGAAGTATCTGAGCGAAGGTAACGACGACTTCCAAAAGACAGCCAGGCGAGAGGGAAAAGGCAAGATAGGGACTCGAGTACCCCCAGCACCAAGGGCCGCCATCCCACCAAGGCAGCCAGGTGAAGTGCAGGATCGCACACTTCCTCGACGGAGAACGTATCGAGTTCCAAAGGCGCCTCCAAACGTCACCTTTTTCAGATCAATATCCAAGAGGCCCTTGCAAGAAGGGGAGTACATCAGTGAGAGCGATGACGAAGTCGAAATGAGCTGGGTCCAACAAAAGAAGGATGCGCAAATGGCTGCTGATCCGAGCATTCCAGAAGCCAGCAAAAACTTCCTACGAGTCTTCGATCCGTATATGCGAGAGGAGAGGCTGCAGGATGATTACCACGTTGGGGACGCTCTAATCCGCTTTGTACGTGCGAAGGCAACTTTGCTCTGGGAAGACAAGACGGTTTCCGAATTCAAGGTGAAGGTTACTAAGCTGCTCGAAGACAACATCATATCAAAGGACATTCACATCGCGTGTATCGCCATTGTCGATGAACATACCCCCGCTGCAAGACCGGAGGGCGGGCAGATAAGGGCTCCTCTCTCAGCTGCTCTAGATAGACTCAATGGGAGTCCCCGACCGGGTCGTCACAAGCGAATCGACAAGGGCAAGGGCAGAGCGAAGATGTCTGAAACAGGTCAGATCACACCGCAGACCGCGGACTCGGATGGAGATGTGGAGATGAGAGATTCCGCTGCTGCAGAATCGGTGCAGTCCGCGGGAACCCCACCTTTTGATCAGTGTCTGTGTGGGGATTATGCGGCGTTATCTCGTGGTCGAGCGTTGGTTGCGTGCGAGAGCGTGGTAAGTTTGGCTTGTTCCGGAGAGGGCAACACGCAGATTGCTTACATGAGAGTACAGCTTTGTGACCGGCACGTTTTCCACGTCGACTGCGTCATGAAAGTCTGGAAGCCTGCCCAGCCGCCAGACCCGAAGGATACTGAATGGATTTGTAATGACTGCCTTCTTCTCTAAGCAGCGGGTGGTTGCTTTCTCGTCTATACGTGTGCACTCCGGCGCAGTGCGGTGGTGTTCGTTTATCTAGCTGCGCATATCGGTCCATGTTTCCGTTTGCGCTACGGTGTTTAGTAGCATATATATACTTCCTTCGCGTTCTTCCGTTTGTTCCAGCATTTATCGGTTCGGTATGAGGGTTCGTGTCGGTTGGAGCTTTTCCTTATTCGTCACTGTACTATACTATGATCCCTTTAGCGTGTTTGCATCTAGCGAAAATGCCTTTTCAATCTCCCATGTTGATATTCCCGCAGTCAATTTTTTCGTTGGGCTGTGACACGGGATGTTCTCATCCAGTCCCTCTCGACATTAGCCCGATCGTCGTCTGCCCGTCCCCCCTTCTCAGCCACGGGTAATGTTTGAGGACACGAGGCACTATCACAACAAACAGCGAGCATCGCGAAAGCAAAGCGACCAACTGTACAACCCGAGAAACGGCCCCAAACCACTCAAAACCGTATCACCGATCTACTTCTAAACTTACACTAGTCCGTGTGGAACAAAACACAAAGCAAGGTACCACCCTCTACGGAGTGTACCTGCAGCCCCCCGTGTAACCAGGCGGAAACGTTTCTGCCCTACGACACACTGTGTTACGGAGAACCTCGACAATCACATCCACTTCCCCATCCAGAAGCCAATCTCATTTCCCATCTTCCGAACCGGGGATTCCCCAGATCGCACGTCCCCTCCCATCTCATACTCATCTATCCCATCCCCGCAATGTTACACACCCCACGCATAAGCGACCTCACCCAGCTTTACTATACCCAGGATCCCCCAATATCGCCCACACCATACGTTACGCTACCTTACCTATATGATGTACAATAGTTACTTCGCATCGCATATGACGCACCGACGATCGTCGGCCAAATACGAGCCGCCGGCGTCCTCGGCAAGGCCATGCGGCTGTTGCACGTAGAAGAGGTACTACTCCCGGTGCTATGATAGCGAGCGAAGCGAGTATGGACCCAGATGCGGGAACGCGAATCGTGGCGCTTTTGGGTTGCGCCTTGCTTGGGATTGATGAACGGTTCGCCGGGGGATTTGAGGCCTTGGTATATCGTGTTTGGCGGAGAGAGCGAAAAGCGCGGCCCTCGAAACACTATGGCTGGCGGTGTGGGCACCGATTCGGGAATTTGTGCGAGAAGGTTTGGGGGCTTGCAGTCACGGTACTGCTTGATAGAGCCGGGGTGAAGTCGCGGGATTGAGTTTGGTGGTATTCAGACTATTTGCGACTGATGCCATCAAGCCTTATGCTGCATTGAAGAGGTTCAAGGGAAGCGTGCTGGACGGGGGCCGCGATATCGCGTCGCCAGTAAAGCCATCCGGAGCCCGGGTCACTGGAGCCGTTCGTGCAGTTCGGACCGCTCAGCCTCTCACGATCAGCATATCGCAACGGCCATTAAGGGCTCCCTAGCAAGCGCTATTTATGGGAAATCTAGCCTATACTGATCCAATCGGAGAAGCGCTCGATACACCAAAACACCATATTCGCCCGTTTGGGCTCAATATGCACTTCTTCCGGAAACCACCAGATCGACCCGCTACCACTGTGCGTAGCGGTGTCGCGCACATCTGAGATATGTCAGTAGGCCAGAAAGGCGTGGGTCTCTTCTGTGCGTCTTTTAGCCGTCCGTCTCCGGTCCAACAGGCTAAGTTGGTTGGACAGGACGCGGCCTTGAGATGGATGGAGGTCGATGCGTGCATGCATGCTGTGCTGTGCGTCTGCAGATGCACTAGGCAAAGTCATGAGGGAGCCGCAAGCGCTTGACCACCATGTCAACGCATCCTAAAAGCGCATCTTTTGCCTCTCTGTAGGGCACGAACGAACGCGCTTGTCCGTTACTGGTGAGCGCTTAGTTGCAGATAGGGCAGGCTGTGGTGTTGAGAACGTGAGGGGTGGCGCTAGATGCCGAAGCGCAGCCTGAGACCCCTGCACGAGTGTCATGTGCGAGATAGGAGCCAACAACGGTGGTGTGGAGCGTCTTTCGCAAGTGAAACCAAGACCCGTTCTTGTGTCGCCCGCCCAAAATAGGCACCTCGACAGAGTTTTCCCTCTCGTTCGGCCTGCAGTGGATAGGCCGCTGGTGGTACCAGCTTTGTTTCAGTAGACAGGATGCATACATTGACGTGCAGAAAGCAGGCGTAACACGAACACAGAGGCTTCCTGAGACGGCAAAATCTGCAGCCGAAGGGATGATAGGCCGTCAAATATGTCTGGCTTGCTATAGATACTTTGCTAACAGGTGCTTTTGTACAAAGGTCGTTAGGTGAGGAAACATTGGGAAATGACATGAGAGAGAGGTCCGAGACTATCGTACACGTTTCCAAGCAAATATGCGCAAAGCAATAAAGCGGACCAGTAACATGGTCCTTGAAAAGTCGTCAGGTAGAAATAAGACATTATGTTACGGTCTCGTCACATCTCAACTTCGTAGGACGCAAGCTGCAATCCGGAGAGCTTTTGAAAAGGAAAATTTTGAGAGCGACAGCGTGTCAAAGACGAAAGGAAACGTAAGCTTGAACATGAGAAACTACGCAAACGGGCGCTCGTGAGGACATGCTACGCGTAAGAGAGCAAAGCATACCTCCATAAGGCCATAGTGGTATCATGAAAATGGTCGTCATGGTTGCGTGAAACAGTCGTCTGAACGCTTTCAAAACACAATTTCCGCCGTTGGTGTGCTTTTGTGACGAAGGAAACGCCTTAAATGCCAACCGTGTCTTTAAACGAGTGTGGTGTCGTGGTCCGGGGCTGTGATTCTTCGATGCCCTCCATCCTCATCTCTCTGTCGCGCGGTTCTGAAGCCGAATGCGGAGGGGCGGATATGGGCGTGTAGGTCGTGTATGCATGGGTTCGGGTCGGGTCGCCTGGTGCTGATCCAAAGCCCATAGGCGACCCCGTCTCGCCGGGAGGTCTCTGCGTCTTTTCCAGTTCCAACGGAGTAGGTTTGCTGCGCTTTTTCTTGCCCGAGGAGGACTCTTGAGGCAGCTCCGTGTGCGTCTGCTGCGGCGTCATCACACCGGCTGGTGGAGGCCCGGCAGCGCCAGGAGGAGTCTGCATCTGGGGTCCCATCTCCCCCGAAGGCTGGTCTATCGAGCTCACTGACGGCCTGGACTTCCTCGGTGGTGGGTAGACCTCACCGCGAGCTGCCGCCTCTTGCGCCCTCTGCTGAGCCTCTGCTTTGGTGGGCCGCCCGCGCTTCTTCTTGTTCGATGGCTCGCCAACGGGAGACATGGCGCTGCTAAAGGCGGGGCCGCTCAAGAACTGGTCAGGGAAGGTGTGCGGCGGCCGGGGTTGGAGAAGGCGGCCAATCGGCGGCGGGGCAGTTTCTGGCTGGAGCGGGCGCTTCTTTGAAAGTTCAGGACCGGTATAGTACGTCGGAGCGGGCTGTTGCGGCGGGCGCCTATAGTCAGTCGCGGGATGCGTCGCGGATATATCGTTGTAGGCCATTTGGCACGAACGCAAGGAGCGACCTGGCCATGTTAGTCGTGTCACGGCCAGAGCGGGCGACCAATGCAGCAGCACATGTCGCGTTGGAGGGGTCGAATATGGGACGGCAAGAGGGCGCGGATGGGCACTTACCGTGCGGCAACGCAATGTCGTTCCATCGCGGACTGACATTGTAGTCGCGGAGCAGATTATACAGGACGTGGGTGGGCACCGGGGAGGCTTTCAATATTTCGGCGAGTAGGTAGACCTTCTACAAAGCGTATCGTCAGCGTCTAGGGGTGGGCGATTGGGCGGCGGCAGCAGGCGATTGCGGCACATACCTCGTGCTCTGCCCATGCTGGTTCGCGGGCAGGCTCCATGTCGTGTTTCTCTCCAGGAGCTGGCGGGGAGAGGCGGACAAAATAGTCCAGAGTCTTCTGCGATTCGTAGCAGCTGCACCCAGACAAATGGAGCAACCAGGGACCAGGCCGTAAAGTAGCTGCAGAGGCGCGCGGTAACAGACCACGGAGCTCCTCGCGGCGGGTGACGAAGGGGAACAATAACGAGGGTAAGAAAGGGGCCCAAACGAGAGTGCAGAACAGAGAATCATAAAAGAGGACCTCATGCCACGGCGGCAGAGCGTCAAAGAGGAACCATTGAGGCTGGTCGCAGGATGGGAGAGAGAAAGAGACGGCAACATGAAATTAGGACCACACCGGACGCGAAGTAGAGGGGTTTCGCATCGGATGACTTGCAGCGTAATTTCGCCGCCGCCCGCCGCGCCGAACAGACACTGTAAACAACAAGACCAGACGGCACCCGCGCACGCGCACCCTGCGCCCGCCTGGCCTCGCGGCGCGCATTCAGCTGCTGCGACCTGCCCGCTCAGCGATCGACTGCCCATCGCCTCTACACACAGCCGCACGGAGCCATACCTCGATGCTCGTAGGGGAGAGCGGGCGCCACGGACTGGCGAACAGGTAGGGGGGGGGTGTAGAGGGACAGCCGCCCCCGGCCAATCAATCGTCGCTAATGCGCCGCCCGCCGCCCGCCGCCGGGGGTCCCTGAATACACGGACACAGGTACAACGAGCACACCAAGTACACCCTCTCTCTTCTGGAGCTGCTCAACCCCGACTGCTGTGTGGAGACGGGCCTGCAGCTGCGCGCGCACGCCCACGCCGGATGCGGCCGCGAGAGTCGAGCGCGCGAGCATGGCGCGCCCCTGTGGCCGTTGGGACGTCGAGCCATGGCCATGCCACGGGGAAGCGGATGGCCGTGCAGCGGTTCATCAGTTCGCAAGAGGCCATGTCGCGGCGCTGTTGTCCGCCGACGGCACGCCGGGCGGCATGGGATCAGGACGAGCAAGGCGAGTAAGGCGAGCAAGAGTCGCAGAGGTCGCAACAGAGTCGCAGAGTCGCAGAGTCGCAGAGTCGCAAGAGTGGGCCGCGGCTGCTGCGCTGGTCGCTGCACTTATATAACAGCGCTGCCATGTCCGCCAGACCGCGTTCGCGCAGAAGCCTGCCACGTAGCACCAATAGACACACTGTTTGCTGGAGAAGACTGGTATACAGTATAGATGGCACGGCGAGAGCCTGCGTCACCCACTGAGGGCAGCGCAACATGATCGGCCGGCATAGCAGCCCCTGATATGGTCCCCGAGCGAACGACAGCATTGCTTCTCGGTGCTGCCCACGCCGTAACGGCCCACGGCTGCTCGCATGCCGCCGAAGCCCTCTATTGCGCCAGCGTTAGAGGGTAGGCTTTGGCGGGGCATTTGATTGGCCAATCGACTATCTCCATCGGCAAGGCTGGACGTCAGACATGGGAACCGCAGCGCGGTGCAATGCGGGTTTTGCTGACACTGCGCAAAGCATGCGTCTGGTGAGATTCTCGCGCGCATGGAGCTAAAAGAGTATTGCTTCAGACTCGTATCTGCTCGCTTGCACCTCCCCACTCCTCCGCCTATAGCGCACGGCACCCGCTTATCAGGGATCTCGAAACGCCAGTACGTGTGCATGGCAGCCTGCTGCACCTATCGAGTCGCGGGGCCGCTGTCCTTCTCGCACCAACTCAACCCAGGCCCACGGAAGGCTTCATCGAGCGTGTCAGCTACCATGCATTGACGTGGGTTCGAGCACAGGCACACGGTTGGGTGCCCGACCAAGATCAAACGCGCTCAGACACGCCCCCTCCACGATCGCGAATCCAGGGAACCGCACGCATCAGCCACCTGCGCGCCTCCACGTGGACGAGTTTCGCCCCTCGCGATCGAACCACATCCCTCGTACGATGAGATCGATTTGCCCGGAGCATAAATACGACGCCACCTAAGACCGCCTGGCCTGAGGCATCCGAGACAGGACGTCGGAAGCACAGCTCGGGCGGCCTTGGGGGAACAGTACGTCGATGCTGCTTCCGCATGCAATGGAAGATTCGACATCGGCTATTATAATGCATTGTTGATACCGGAAGTCTTTGAGCAGTCATGCGTCCTGGAGGCTGTGCTGTGGCATGTTCATGTGTGGTGGGGGCGCTTGTCAAACCATCATTATGTAAGCTCCGAGTCAACATCAACAGACACCCATTCCATACCACAGCAGCCCCAAGCCTCTACTCGTCTTGCGTTTGTTTCGATGCTCATTTCCAAAGTTTGTACTCAACGTAGTATGGACCGGGAGTCGTCCCAGCTCGTAGGGTGCGCCGCTGAGGTACCATAGGTGCTCGACACATTCCATGGGGTGGTTCGAAAGAGAGGCCCCTCAGACAAGACAGTGGCGCAAGTATCGTGCCACGCTACGCAAGAGGCTCAGACGTCTGAGAATAGTGCGGTAGGCGCGCATGAGCAAACGCCAGGTGGCTAGACGACACAACGCTTCACAGTTGTCAGAACCAGACGATTGCTTGTACATGCACGCAAGGTCCTCTTCCTCACCAGACCACCAAGCCTTGCCGACGCCGCCTTGAATTCACCAAGACCAGGTTCTCCTTCCAACCCCATTTCGTCCCGACTCGTATTGTGCATGTGTCCGAAGCGCTGCCTGTAGTCGCGTGATCTTGTTAACACAGAGCAGACACGATTGCCGCATTAGGCGGTGCCTCGGCCAAGCCCCGGACCTCCGCGATGCGCTCAAAACGCCACAACATGATTGTTTCTCTCGCGACCAAGTAGTCGGGAGCTGTAGGCGACTTTGCTTTTCATTCGGTTTCTATCACAACCACGAACAAGCCCTCGTTGGGTGGTTGGCAATTTGTCGTCGCTGAGTGGTCGGTCGGATGCCCAGCGCTGCGAGCGGCCGTTAGCCGAGAGAGAAGCGGCCATGTTCGAGCACCTCCGCGAGCACATCTACGAGGCATCGCATGGTCAGCTCCAGCGCAGCCTTCCCAACCCGTGCGCCTTGCAGTCGTCCGTTCTCACGCGCTTTCGGCCATTCGCCTGGCATCACCGGTCCCTTCTCCCAGTCCCACCTGCCTCGCTCGCGCCGACCTCTCCAAAAGCACCTCTTATGTCGACGGCAGACCCCTCGCCTCGCTGTTCCCGTCGCGGTTTCGATACTTCGGTCCATCTTCTCGACTAGGCGAACGCGGTCAGAGTAGACAGAACACATATTCTAGCGCCCTATATTGCCGCGTTGTGCGTTGCGGAAGGTTGTGAAGACTCGCCTGCGTGAGGCGTGAATAGCCCATATCCCGCCCCTTTGCGTTTCACGGTCGTCCATGGTCGTTGGCTCCAAAGAAAAGGTGCTCTGCTTGCTTGCGCATTGTTGGGTCCTAAGGTGAACTGGGCCATGAGTGTCGCGACAGAGTCGACGCAATCCGACATCGCCTAGCGTCCCTCCGCCCTTCAGCGCCTCCGCTCCTCTTCCTACCACACACTCCGCCAACCCACGCCCGCGCGCACCGCCGCCCGCCATGTCCGACACGGATCCAGAGACCGCAGCGGAACTCGAGCCCGAGCTGCGCGACATGAAGATCGAGGAAGGCGCGACCCCGGAGGCGGCAGGCGAGGGTCTCGCCGACACGATGCAGGTGAAGGTGGAAGACACCCCCAGCCTCGGCCGCACGCATACGCCCACACGCATCCCCGCACGCCTGAAGTCTCGCTCCAAGTCTCAGTCGCCAGTCAAGCAGCAGCCCTCGGACGCCTCTTCACCCGACACGGACGCGCACGAGGAGGTGCTTGGCGGCGAGATCACCTTGAAGATGGAGCCCGGAAAGGCACCCAAGCTCTCGCGCACAGCATCGCATAAAGTCGTATCGCGGCCGCCAACGCTCTATCTCGACCTCCCCAATTCCACCGCAGAAGCCAAGGAGACTTTCGGGGTGCTGTCCGAGTGCACATACGCCAACAAAAACATCGGCACGACCGAACATGCCCTGGAGTGCGACTGTTCCGAGGAGTGGGGTAAGCTGCTGAACACCATCACCGCGCAGTCGCGTATTTGCGCCGCCTGCTGACGTTGCCTGCAGATCCGGTGGAGAGAGTCAACAATGCGTGCGGCGAGGATTCAGACTGCATCAACCGCGCCACCAAGATGGAGTGCGTGGGAGACTGTTCGTGCGGTCGCAAATGCCAGAATCAGCGCTTTCAGCGCAGGCAGTACGCCAACGTGGCCGTTATCAAGACGGAGAAGAAGGGGTTCGGACTCAGAGCAGACGCTGATATGAAGGCTGGAGATTTCATCTTCGAGTACATCGGCGAGGTCATTGAGGAGCGCACCTTCCGTCGCCGCATGAGGCAGTATGACGCTGAAGGAATCAAACACTTTTACTTCATGTCGCTTACCAAGGGCGAGTTCGTCGATGCGACAAAAAAGGGCAACCTCGGTCGCTTCTGCAACCACTCCTGCAACCCGAACTGCTTCGTGGACAAGTGGGTGGTCGGAGATAAGCTTCGCATGGGCATCTTTGCCGAGCGGAAAATCAAAGCAGGTGAAGAGCTGGTCTTCAACTATAACGTCGACAGATATGGTGCGGATCCCCAACCCTGCTACTGCGGTGAGCCCAACTGCTCCGGCTTCATCGGCGGAAGGACACAGACCGACAATGCTACCAAGTTGTCGCACGCCACGATCGAGGCCCTCGGTATCGACGATGGAGATGGCTGGGATATGGCTGTCGCCAAGAAACCGCGCAGGAAGAAGGCCAGTGAAGACGACGAAGAATATGTCAACGACCTTCAGCCAAAGTCGCTCGAGGAGAATGGTGTCAAGAAGGTCATGGCAGCTTTGGCGCAATGCACGGAGAAGTGGATTGCTGTGAAACTGCTTGACCGGTTGCAGAAGAGCAGGGACGAGGACGTCGGCCAGAGTGTTATTCGCCTGCATGGTTATCAGATCCTCAGGAAGACCATCACAACATGGCGGGACGACTCCAACGTGGTGCTGCAGGTCCTCGAGATCGTTCACATTCTGCCACGCATCACTCGCAACAAGATACAAGACTCCAACATAGAAGAGGTTGTTCGGAAACTTGTCGACGAATGCGATGACGAGCGCGTGGTGAAATCCGCCAATGAGCTACTAGAAGCCTGGAACAAGCTAGAAATAGCTTATCGAATTCCGAGGAAAAAGAGGGATCCTGACGCAGGTACGCCTGTCCCGACAGCAAACCACTTCCAGCGCCGGGAGAGAGGTCGAGAACGATCACGATCGCGATCAAAGTCCCCTGAGGCAAAGGTTCCGGCTAGCGCGCCACTGGCTCCCCGCGCATTTGGTGCGCCCAAAGGTCCTGCAGCCCTCTTCAATGCTCCACGTCCACCACCACGGCCACGCCAGTTTCAAAACGCACCTCCCTTGCCCCCCGGCTGGTTCCAGACCTTCCAAGAGAACGGAACGCCATACTACTACACTGCAGCGGGACTGAGACAATGGCAACGCCCAATGTTGCCTGCCAACCAGCCAGCACCCCCTCCGCCCAAAGCCAAGTCGGATACACAGCTGCTTCAAGACATCATATCCAGTATCACTGCCAATCCCACTTCGAGCAACCAAGCGTCCGCCTCCAACACTCCTCAGCCGACCTCCGAAGAACACAAAGACAGGAAGTCAAAGAGTGAGAAGTGGCGGAGTATGCCACAAGAGAAGCTGGAGAAAGCTTATGAAGCAAATGTGAGTGGTCTGCGTATGTGTCAAAGTTGAACGTACGTCCTAACCTCGACAGATTTCGAAACACGTTCTCGCCGTAACCTCCGGCTATCGCAAAACTTTCGAGAAGGATGATATCAAAAGGTTGTCCAAAGAAGTGCGTAATTTTTTCAAAGGCTATACGACACCTTTTCTAACCTTTTTCAGGTAGCCAAGAAGCTCGTGCGAGGTGATTTCAAGTCTGGCCGCGTGAAAGACCCCAGCGCTCCGATAGGCTCGAAACATGAGAAGGCGGTCAGAATTTTTGTGAAAGACTTTATGGACAAGGCCTTGAAGAAGAAAATGGAACGCGAGAAAGGAAAGGCGGCGCGAGCTGGCAGCAGCGCAAAAGATGACGCCGTTACAAGGACAACGGAGACTGATACTCCAGAGACACCTCGTGCGGCAGACGAGATGATGACTCGTAGCGATACCGAGAAGTCCAAGTCTTGCGAAATATCGCCGGCGGAGTCGTACCTCAAGAGGAAGAGGGAGGGGGACGATACTCCAGGTTCACCGAAGAAGAGCAGGACGGAGACGGCACCCACTCCTCCACCACCACCGCCCCCGCCCCCGCCGGCCGACGATAGGCCTGGCCTAGACGACACTACCCTCACACCCCAGGATGAAGAGTCGAGTTCCTT
>Ga0247733_1000368_pt1 | contig 18222 bp, 23 predicted proteins | sample UWRJL043104R2_FD_180932 | JGI IMG/M metagenome (GOLD analysis project Ga0247733, IMG submission 180932) | Plant litter microbial communities from Arlington Agricultural Research Station in Wisconsin, United States - UWRJ-L043-104R-2 | ecosystem: Environmental > Terrestrial > Plant litter >...
AACACCTACATGCGCGCCCAGATCACCGAGATGCAGGCCCAATTGAAGGAATTCGGCGCTGATCCACGAGTCCCAGCTGGCTACAGCACCTTCACGCTCCCCAGTGCGCCTTGGCCCTCTTCGAGCAGTGCCAACGATTGGGGGGACGACTCGCGACGCCGAACAAGCACTTCCCCCCTCCCCGGCTATGCACCGGCGAGCGGGCTGGACCATGGCGCCCCGTTGCCCCACTTCAAGAAGAGCTCTTTTGGCGACAACTATCTCGGCATGGCGTCGTCGGATTCACTGCTCAGCAATATCAAGGGCACCTCGCTGTCCGTCTTTGGCCATGAGATCGACATCACGGATTTCGTCCAGAACGAGCAAGACTACGACACTTCGGTCATGTCCTACAACCACGTCATCAAAGTGGCCCTGGGCGAGGACCGCGTCGAATCAGTCCCATTTCCACCATACCCGATACTGAGCGAATACGTCACCTGGTACCTACGCTCTCTGAATCCCTATACGATGCTTCAGGACAAGCCGACGCTGATGAAACTGGTCTGGCGCATTGGACACGAACCCAACTTCACGCCGTCTGCAGCGGAAATTGTTTCCATACACATGGCCATCGCTACACTCAAGTACCAAATTTCCGTACGCAACGGGGAGGCAGCCGTTTTGGAGGAGTCACACCGCCATTATCGATACGCGCTCAGCTTCTTCAATCGACTCCTGGTGTCGCACACATGGCAAGATGTGCAGGCCTTGGCCATGATATCGCATCATCTTCGCAACTTTCCCAAACCTGGCGCCGCTTGGATGATGATCTCAGTGACCTTCTCCGTTGCGATTGAACTCGGATTCCACCGCTCCTCCAAGGCGTGGGCTGACACTCCTACTAAGATGGATCCGATGGAGATCGAGATGCGGAAACGCGTCTTCTGGACCCTGTATGCGCTTGCGACTAGCCTGAGCGGCAAACTGGGAAGGCCAATGCCCATCAATGGGGAAAACATTGACACAGAATTCCCCGAACCGCTCAGCGACTGCTTGCCTGGCGAAGACGCGGGGTTGACTCCGTACCGCAAGTGTTCCTTCAACATCGGCATCCAGATTGCAAAGTTCACTGTCTGGCTAGCGAAACTTTACGGGACACTGTACACCGTCAACCCGTCTTCTCGTGATTACGATGAGACCTTGAAGCGTCTGGAAGATGGCGTCAGGCAGTGGAAAGACGACTTGCCGCAGGAATTGAAGGATCCAGCTCGCGCCAGCCAAGATGACTATATCTTTGCGCTGTACCTCGAGTACTGGGACCAGGAGTATAGACTGCTTCTGCACCATCCTGCTGTGTGCCGATCAAAGGACCCAGATGTGATCAATTCGAATCTGGATCAGTGTCTGACTGCTTCGCAGAAAATGCTGCATGCTTGCACGGAGATGAGGAAGTTCAAGAGCTTGGATATTCCCTGGGTCAATGCCGTTGCTCAGATTGCTGCCATTTTCACCACGTTGTTCATCTATTTCCAGCGCAAGGACCAGATGTCGTCCGCTGACATGACAAAGCTCAAGGAAGACATGGTACAATGGATCGATCTGATGGGCGAATGGGGCCAGCTTCTAGGTCAGAGAGTTCCCACTGGTTCAGCGGCTCGACTAACTTGTCATAGGATCTGGCGACAAGCTAAAGCACGCTATTCACAAGATAGTCGAACGCTCATTGAGCAGCATTAGCGAGAGCATCTTCAAGCGAACTGCAAGCCAGTCACTAGCCCACGCTGCTTTGCAAGCCCCACCAGAACCCTCGGCTACGACCGTCTATACGAACGGCAGTCATCAAAGCCAATACACGAGTGCCGTTAGCGCAGCGGTTCCTACCGGTATGGCCGCCGCAAGTCAAGCTTATGCAGGTGTACCTGTAGGTGCTGCATACGCTTACAGCAACGCCGCACCCGCATCTGTACCACAGCAGACTGCGGGCGGCTTCGAGCAACAGGCCTACGGAACAGGGCCTGAAAGCGGAATGGCACCTTCACACGCCGCAGCCCTTCAAGCAGCAGCAGCATCATCAACGGCCGCGACCCAACGCGCAGAGGATGCGTACGCCTATTCCAACACTCAGGCGACTTCCAACGGCCAACAACCCCACTATGCAGCTAACAGCGTCACGCCACATGAATGGCACCAGTTCACTAAAACGTACATGCAGCAAGGCGCGCCGCAAGGCGAGTATCTGAATACGGCGACTACGCTAATGGCGCTGGGCGGCCGAGATGGTGGTGGACAACAGGGTGCCAGTGCGGAGACTACAGGTGTGATTGACAATTCGATTATACAAGGCTCTGGAACGAGTCAGTTGCAGTGGCCTGGATTGTTGTACAGTAATGGGGTCATCGGGCAGTAAGTGGGGCGGATGCGGAAGGCATCGGTCCCGTGAGAAAAGATGGATGTTACCTCGGCAGAGGTGTGTTGTCTGTTCGTCGGCTATTTTAATGGGTTGTTCTTCCCTGGGTAAAACAGGTGGGCGTTATGGATGGTCGCTATATATCATATCTGGGTTTGGCTATTTTTAGTAGCCGAGTACGGGGTTTGGTTTGGGAGTTTCTGGTCTGGGGACCTTGTGGACGGTGTACGGCTTGTAGCCGGCGTCTCCCTTGGTCGGACTTGTTGTATGGCCTTACGTCATTTCTTGTAGAGTACTATGTTCGGTCGAAGGAGGGAGAGTATTACAGCGCGGGATGGCCGCCGTGAACATTATTGCAAGACAACAAGGCAAGCGGGTGAGATGGAATTAGTCGAGAAGACATAGCACAGAAAACAGTTCGTCTTCCCCTTCACTACCACAAGTTCGTAACTTGGGATCCTTCGCGCGCCGCGCCTGTTGAATCACACCTCAAAATAGCACAGGGCAGGGAAAGAACGGGCTCGTCGTGTGTGGACACATTGCATTCGCCACGGTGTATACAGCACTGGCGCGTCTAGAATTCAGACTGCCACGGGTTCCAATCTAATCGAGCTGGTGGCGCGCCTCGTATTTGTATGCGGGTTCATATGGGAGGTTGTTAACGCTAGGGTGCACTAGGCTGGAACGGGATGGGAAGAGATGATACTTGGCAGGTACGACGGTTTCGGCTGTATTGTATCGCTTCCTTTCACTCGTTTCCTTGACATTTACGATGATTGATGCTGACTTTGTGACGGCCTTAGATGACGCAATGTATGTATTGATAGGGCAGCGGAGACTGCCCTCGTGAACGTGTGCCTGCGTCCCTGGCGTACAGACAGCTTGACGCGGAATGGCGATGTTCTCGAACGAAGTCGGTAAACATACAAGCGCCATGAGTATATCCTGCGGCAAAGAGTAAAACATGGCGATCCTTCTTCTCGCACGCACTTGTTCCGTCCAAGGCCGCGCCGGCTCGTTGCACCCCAGCCCAGGCCCCGTCCCGCGGCTCTGTCTCAATACGCAATATATCGAAGGATCTGGGCAATGTATATCGCGGTCTCGTGCATGCGACAGGCTTGCGCCGCCTGGACGAAGGGTCTAGCGAGGCTTTGATAGCTGGTATATATGGAGGCGTGTTTGGGGAGATGGGTAGGGCGTTCGTGTCCGTTGTGTCCGTTGTGTCTTTCTTCCGAGCGTGAGTTCTTCGAGATTGAGAGATTGCAAGAGGTGATTCAGCATTCGGGTCAGAATCACAACTGCGGGCTAGAGTTGCTGCCGTGGGGTTCTGGTCTTTCTTTTCTTTTCTTCTCTGGTTGGAATACGCCGACGAGGCGTCATTCGAAAGGATGCGATTCTCAATTCCCCTCGCAGCACTCTCAATCACAACCCTCCATTGCGTCTCCGCCCTCGACGCTACACTCCTACGCGAGCTCGCCGAGCTAGCAGATCAGGGCCTTAATGCAGATGGCACCCCGATACTCTCAGATTCCTCATCCACCTCAACTTTCTCCACCTCTGCGTCCGAAGACGAAGTCATTGTCGCAGAGTATGTCGAACTTCCTCTAGACAATTTTGCAAAGAAAGGAAACTTCAAGGAGGAGGGCACGTTTTGGAATAGATTCTGGGTCAAGGAGGGCGCGTATAAGCCGGGTGGGCCGGTTTTCTTGTATGATGTGGGTGAGGGCGATGCGGAGCCGTATTGGAGGGGAAGATTGCAGAGTGAGACGAGTTGGTTTGGGCAGATGGTAGAGGAGTATGGGGGTTTGGGGATTGTGTGGGAACACCGGTATTGTGAGTAGTGTATCTCTTTGCTTCGTTCCTCTCCAGATGTGTAGTCCAAATTCGCTGCCAGCAGATTCACAGAGAAGACGCTTCCTCTAACACACCAACAGACGGCAACTCCACCCCCGGCGGCATCGACATTCACACACCCCCCGAAGTCTTCACACGACTCACAACCGCACAATCCCTCGCCGACATCGACCGCTTCGCCCGCCAATTCACCCGCAAATCCATAAACTACACACTTACCCCCGACGCAACCCCCTGGATCATGGTGGGCGGTTCCTACCCCGCCGTACGCGCCGCCATCATGCGAGACCGCTACCCAAACACCATCTTCGCGGCCTTCGCGTCCTCGGCCCCCAACGAAGCAAAGATCGACATGTCCGCATACTGGGAGCCGGTAGTTCGAGGCATGCGGAGGTACGGATTTGGAAACTGCACGAGGGATGTCATTGCTGCCATTTCCTATATCGACAAGCAGCTTGATAAGCCGGCGACGGCGAAGAAGCTCAAGAGGCAGTTTCTCGGCTGGGGCGCGGAAGGGCAAAGTAATGGAGATTTTGGGACGGCGTTGAGTTATGTGTTTACGACGTGGCAGAGCTATGGCATAGAAGGGTCGCCGTATAGCATAAGGAAATTCTGTGACTGGATCGAGACGGATCCCGGGGAGCCTTCGCCGCCTCCTACACGTCCGGGCACTACCGCGAACGCTACCCCGACTGGGCCTGGAATCTCTTCCGCTGTGAATGGAGGCGGAAGTGGAAGTGGAAGTGGCAATGCGAGTAAGGGCAAGAAGCTGGCCCCCGCTGAGGGTTGGGCCAAAAGCAAAGGCGTCAAGTGGGTAGTGGATCGGTGGGCGACTTATCCTTATTTCGTGTCGATGGTGAATCAGTATCTCGATACGAATTGTTCGGGACGAGAGGATTTGGAGGGGAATTGTCAGCTGGATTATTTGGTGAAGACTCCGGCCGGGATTGCTTGGAGTTGGCAGTATTGTACTGAGTGGGGTGAGTAAATTTCTCTATTCGTTTCCGCTGTAATCGGTAGGGTTATGGAGGGGTGAATAGGTGTTCTTGGGATGTGGTGCTAATGAGTGAACAGGATACTTCCAGTCTGCAAACTTAGGCCCAAACCAGATCATCTCGAAATACTCTTCTCTCGAGCACTGGAAATCAGTATGCCACCGGCAATGGTACGTACCTCCAGCTCCCAGTCCCCGCTCAACCCCTCTCCACCTTACTCTCCACTTCAAAACCCCGTGCCCGCCACTAACCGCCACCCAGGTCCACCGCGACCGCCCCCCTCTTCCCCGCCTGGCCCGCCGTATCCCGCACCAACGCCCAATTCGGCGGCTGGTCGATCCGCCCCTCCAACGTATACTGGTCCGGCGGGGAGTTCGACCCCTGGCGCACTTTATCCCCCATGAGCGCAGAGAGCTGGGCGCCCAGAGTCAGAGAGAATGTAGTGCCACCAAGGTGTGGGGTGAGGGGGGGAAGGGGCGAGGTATTCGGGTATTTGTTGAGGGACAGTCAGCATTGTTATGATTTCCGGAATGGGTGGGAGGAGGGGGAGATCAGTCGGGGGATTTGGCGGAAGGCGTTGGGGCTGTGGCTGGGTTGTTGGAAGAAGGGAGGTGGTGGTGGGGGGAAAGGCGGGAAGGGGAGGGAGTGGATGGCGTGAGAGGTGGATTTCTGCATAGTATTGGACGGCGTTATTGGGTGGTATGATTTTACTGATTGCATGATTGAATGAAAACTTTATGCCCGTACAGCTTCATCTAATGTGTCCCATCTACGGCCATCATCTTTTCGTCTCAGCTGCATGTGAAGTACATGAGTCTACAAAGCGATCATCCAACTCACTCTTCTTTGCTTCCACACAGCGCACGAGCAGGTCCTAGCATGAGACTTGAGAGGCTATATGTGTCGGCTGCTGCGGGACTCGCTCCACATGACTACCTCCGTGCATTTTCACCGCCATATCATGTGTGACTGTTCATACCTTTGAAGTTTGGGTTCATGTCGAATAGTTTTCTAAAATCTCATCTTGAAGTGGAGAATGAAGATTTCCTTTTGCAAGACTTCGAAGTTTGTGTAGGCGATGCGAAAGTTGTTCGGAGAAGAGTAGCATGGAATTGCTCGACGGGAAGTCCATGGATATTTTGGCGAGAGTGAGGGTGTTGAGGTGAGGGTGTTGAAGCGCAATAGCATCATCAGTATCGGCACCAGCTATGTAGCTACCCCAGAGACGAGACGAGTTCAATTCCAACTCCGACACTGTGGTAGGAAACGGGTATATAGCCTCTTCACTTACACTTTTCTTCTAATTCACAAAGCTTAGTGGTGGTCTCCTCTGAAACCAACTCCGCGATTTATGGCCTTAACAGTGTACAGGAACGATTCATGTCTCTGGGTCCCGCATTTTTGATTCGGTGAAAATAATAGAGTTGATGATCAATGTTCGGAGTGCTTTGTGGGAAAGATTCATGTGGTTGTGGACCTCGAATTCCGTAGGTGTGGCGGAGCCTGCACTGGAACAGTCATGCATTGGGTTGAGTGCAATGTAAGGGTGGTGAGTAGCATCATGAGCTGTCGGATGATGTCTTCTGAGTGGAGTTATTGATGTCATAGCGGTGGGGGCACAACAAAACTAATCTGGTTCCTCGCTATTGTTTAACATTGTATATCTAGTGTGCATTTCAAAGCTCTACAAACATATCTATACTTGTTTCATGGAGTTCGATGGTCGGAAATTGGAGCTTTGATGAACGGAAAGAGATTAAATGGACCATGGTGTGTTCAACAGTTGGAATTAATGACAGTGGAAGAACACGGTTGGAGTTGGTGGAGCTTGGACGCAGCGTAGAGGGAGTAGATTCTGTGGTAACGATGACGATGATGGGCGTCAGCGTTAAGAATTGGTGATGTTGTTCATTCCTGCCCTTCTTCGGAAGAACTCGCATGAAGGGGGTTGTGGCGTTGATAATTCTTCTTCGGAAGTCAAGATCACGAAAGAGCTATTTGTGACTAATGGGTCTGGGAAGGGGAACCGGGTACGAAGGTATGCGCTTGTCATATGGGAATATGATGAGATAATAGCGATGGTCATGCCAATGGTGATATCTCGCATTGTCAAGAGACGGTGATTGAATTTCTGAATAGAATGGATTCGATATCATGTCTTGAATGAGTCTAGATGTTGCTAGCGCCTTGTGGGAAATATCTAATGCTCTTCCAACTTTTACGAATTCTTTCTCACATGCAGACATATTCTCTAGATCGAAAACGTGAAGCATCCACCGCGATAGTGTCCCAGAGTCCATCCGCACGCAGAACATGTGGCGGGATCTGAAGCGGTCGGAAATACCAAAGGCGAGGACGAAATAGTTGAGACATGCGCGAAGCTCACCATACAGGTGGTGAGCTTGACTATATCCCAGAGCGATGGAATATCGTTGTTGACGTTGACGTCAGCGTTGATGTTGAGATCGAGAAGTGACGTTCCCACTTTGCCGATGTCGGCGTCTTTGCGCGTTATCCTCGCCGACTTTGAATCTGCTCCAGACTACATGCATGCTCTCCCAACATCAATCGTTCGGAGAGCGCCATTTCCGAGAGCTTGATCCCTGCCACCTTTGCTTGGTGCCTGAGGCAACTCTGAAACGCATCGCGGACGGCGCCTATGCACAGCATTGGAAACTCGCTTATGATGCCGCATTCGTCCGTTTATCAAATTCATGGCCTCGACATCCGATGCAAAGCGGAGCCGACCATAGAGGGAAAAGGTCTCAGTGCTTATTCGCGACTGGTGCTGCATTGAGACTCCGGCTCAGTAATTGCAGATCCGAAGCCGTCGGTTCCACTAGCATTAAGCATGAGGCTACGACGAAGTGCCTCGGCTCATTCATGCCTTCGTATGCATTGAAGCTAACATGCTCGAGAGTAACAAGTCGGTACGTATGCAAAGTTGAAGCGACACAGCGAACCCTTCCATCGAAGTCGTCGAAAATGCTTCTAGAAAATAACGAGACAACAACGTAACAGCATGCTCTCAAATAACTATACACAGCCTCAACTTCTCACGTAGATATCAAATACCATTGAGAGTATATATGCATGAGTACAAGACGAGCCCAGTTTCCCACACGTCTTACTTTCCACTTCTGCTTCTCGGCTCATTTGCTCTTGCCCTAATCTTGGATGCCGCTTCTCCGCTGTCCCACACTTCGACATTCTCATGCGACAACAGCGCCTGTTCTGAATCCATCTCGGAACCTATGTGACCCCACCCGTGGGTTCGTAGATATCCATGATCCGTACCCCGCCTGCATGGACCGGATGTGTATGAAGATGGTCACTGCTTCTCGGCATCGGCTTCCAAGGACTACGGAGCCGGAGCGCGATATCTCCAGACGTGCATGACGCCTGAACATTTAGCTGTTCGGTAAACGAAAGCAAGGAGAGTCCACCAAGCTGTCTGAATCATGAGGCCGCTTCACCTTGAGTGCTTGGACTCTCGGTAAGATCCCTATCGTCGGAGCCATGAAGCAATCCCGCCAGTGTCGGGACATGCGTTCAGCATGACTACATCTGGCACTCCAACATCGTGTCCTTTGATCTTCGGCTTCTGGTTATCCGGTCGGTTCAATGTCTCTCGGGATTCCATCTCAACTTGTCGCCACCGGATACCGTGTCATGCGTTCTCGTCGACAAGAGCATGATCGCAAGAGATAGGATCGACGTGTACTACTGCACGATAGTAGGGCGAGAAGGTTGGACGATGCTTCATCAGATTCGTTCGATGACTAGGACGGATGGTGGTCGGTTCGTCGCGGTACGTTGTGGAGAGGGACGTCAATAACGCTCGGTATCGGCCCTCAGTATAGCATCTATTGGAGCAGGGTCCGTTGTAAGTCCTACCCACCCGTATCTTCTCACCTCTTACTGATCTAGAGACTCATAGCATGAAGAAGTCGTATGAGCTTGGATGGATGGGGGATCAAGGCACGGTGCTTGTCCGCAGGTTCCCACTGTCAGCCCTTCGCCGAGCGACTTCAGAGGCTGCGCCAGTGATCAATCGTCTGGACTCGTATCGGCGCTCACGATGAGCTCGTCGTCATATCAATGCGAAAGCAAAAGAGATTGTCATCCATCACGGATCAAAGTTGCTCTATCGAGGGAGGAGGGTAGCTACGACCCTATCCACCAACAGTTCCCGGGATCCGAGCGGCTTTCGGGGAGCACGCGCTGCTATTGCTGACAGTGCCCTCCTATACACAAGGACCAACGTACATCATCATCACACGCATCTATCCTGATAGATACCTGCCAGGGACATCTCTGTCAATAATCTCGTTGCTATCCTCCTATCGACAGGAGATCACCGTGCTATGGCCCGCAATTCTCCACACTCGTTCCTCCCAATACTCTCGCCGGCGCTTCAACGAATTCGGCTGCAGCATCCTGTCTATAGTAGACCCGCCATTACCATAGCAGCCTCAGGCATGGACCTCGCCTGGATCATCTCGCTGGGTCCACTCTGGGTTCAACGAATGGCTCACGCTCACGCGGAGGCAGCCGCTCACTGCGAATGTTCTGCCGCATTCAGCAAGCCTCGAGAGCGGCGATAATGAGGGCTCCTGGATGATGTGGATACCTCTGGACCGGGCCATCTGTGGAGGCGGTGGTAGCTCCGCCGTGCGACGGCACCGATCCCTCGCCCCATGAAGGTCGCCCTCCCAGGATCCATGAAATCTCAGCAACCCAGCTGACGGTTTAGCCCCTAGTGGTCCGAGATGCCTGCTGCAGACTGCAGATGGTGCAGCATCGCGGAACGCTTCGTGTGTTTCCGCTCACAGGCAGCCACGTCTGCAGAAACATTGGTGTAAACGGCTTTGCAGTCCCGGCATCCTTACGGCACTCCAGAGCCCTTGCTAGCCTCTGTATGATGATCTACCAGCAAGCGCTCATGCAGTAGCTCTGCGTTACGCCCCACAAATGCTGGACGAGGTCGTCCACCGAGCGTTTCCCCACCCGCACTACGGGTCTGTTCACGTCCACGACACGATCGGACAGATTGTCAGCCGGCCGCGTCGCATCATATCAATCCTTGCTATGCCACCTCTCTCGTATAGAGTTCGTTTCGGCCACGTTGACGATGTGACTTGCCACTCAGCGCCCACCGCACGAACCTGGAACCGGGTTCTGGCCCGTCACTACCTCAAATTCCGGGTCGTGGGCGAGTATAGCTCCACAAAACCTATCATACGAGATGAATATGCTTGGCTCTATTGCAAGGCGATTCTGCAATCAAAACTTCGGTACCGGAAGTGGCACGTTTCATTCTCGAGGGAGACGAGAGCTGGTCCTCGATCGCGAGACTTTGCCAGAAAAAGCACGCAAATTGTCTCTCCATATGATCGATATGTGCACCGAAACTAATTTTGCTACTTTGCGCGCTTGTCGATGGCCTGGACGCTGTACTGAGAAAGACTGATATCGAGGACAAGCATATCCTCATCGCAAGTCTCTTGTTGCGGCATTGGGTTTTTGCCTACGGGTCTTGCCGTGGGGACATCGCAAGATTCATATCCTACTCGCTATAAACTTTTGTTATTGTTGAATATGTATAGCGGGAATCCTCGTCACAGTGTTCGCATGGAAACATGGTACGCGACGTGCACGCCATCTGCAAGACATTGATATACATCTGGCACATTTAAAGTACGCTCAAAGTCACCTTTCCTTCCTACTTGGCTACAGAATAATATGAAACTTAAATTCGTTGGTACCCATTGCCGTCTTCACACTCGTGCACAGTACGATACGATGCACACATCCTCCCGACTGCACATGCATCACTTCGCTTCAACGTTCCAAAAAGGACCACTGCAAGCCATTTATCCATCGCATGAACAAACTACTGCCGGCACAATCATCAGTGCTGTCGACCGCTTCTGCACTCTTATCAACCACTGTACACACCAACAAGCTCAAAGCAATCACGGTCTCCACCTTATCCATCTCATCCATCTCAGCGATCTCTGTCGCCTACACATGTCTAATCTCCCAGTCTCGGAGGATTCCGGAGTTCGCCAGTCCGTATTATTCGACCCGCCCGAACAGGAAGCTATACCAGACACCGCATATAGGCTATATAGGAGCACTCACATGACGCGCAAAAAGAAACCCACCACGTCCGTCATCATTGGTCGTGTTTCTCTGCCTGCATTTCGCAATCCAGCCAATGAAAAATTTGCAAGCAGCGCCCCATTCCATCACGCTGCGTCTCTAGAGAAGAGGGGGCATGTACATGTACCTTGTGGACCGACGTCCAAGCCAATCGCTGAACTCAACACAACAGGCTCGACTCTCGGTCCGGAGTAACGGCTTTCGCGCGATGCGCCACTGCAGCGGCACATACATTTGCCACCGAGACAACCGCGATTTCCCTTTGACCCGGTTGCTGGTGCGGCATCTTCGTTCTCTCCGGCGCTGAAGATCGGATTATCGGTTTGGAGTGTGACAAACCCGGGCCCCGCGCGGTAAAAGCTGGATCGAGATAATGTGAGTTGTTTTCGGAGGTTTACACATGGCCGCTGCGCAGCTGCATTGGGCTGGTAGCCGGTGCGAGGTGTGGGGACATGTGTGCAGCGTGCTGCAGTGGAATTGTCTAGCGCTGCAGCAGTGTTGTATGGCGATTTCCGTATTCGCCTTGCTAGGCCTCCTTCTCGCTGATTGCGTGATTTGATGTTGTAAGAGAGCGTGGTGGGCGAGAGTGTGGGTGGAAAGGAGTGCAGTGGTCGCGCATATAGAATGTTGGGAAGGCGGAGTTGATGCGATGGTTTAGGGCGAGTGAGCCTGGATCAGGAACGCGGGTAAGAGCAGGCAAGAAAAGGCGAGATGGTGGGTGAACGGATGCTTGGGCTGGGGATTTTCATAGGACGATCTCGTTATAGCGGCACGTTTTGGTCTTCCCCTCCATCATCCATCGTGGAGATGAATGCAGGCTGGAAGATCACGGGTTTTCCCGTCTAGAAGTTTGTTGTTTCAATGTTGTTCGCCATGCAGTGAAGTATTGATTTTGCTGATCTTGAGCGCTATGGGATCAGGAGGCGAACTTGCGGGTCTGGAGCTGGATTTCGAACACATCGAGACGGGACGGAGTACCTTGGATTCTCACCGGTCAAGTTTCGTGTAAAGTGATTGCTGCGTGTAAGTGCAGCGTGCGCATCTGGACGTCGTAAACTGCAGCCTGTACCAATTACCTACTCCCTATCCTGGAAGGGAAGTCATAACTCGATTGGAACAGGCAAAAATGACCCGTCGATGGCGCAGCCTAACGCCGACCACAGACATTAACATCCCGATCTAATCAACATTCTATCGAAACCTTAAACTCAGATCTTGGGTCGCGGGACCGTTAGATGAATTCTACACCACCGAATGTATTCATAGCAATAAGTCGCCACCACCGCATCCTCTACTGCGGTTCGAAAAACGTGGCCAGGAGGGGTTCTTCGCCACTCGTTTATTACTAGAAAGATGTTCCTGGTTTAGAAAGGCAATAACCAAGATGTCGGGATGCTGCCGAGTGGTGTGCAGAGTAATGTGTTCCTGTCGTGTGTTGGCGACTTGAGGTGATGCTATGGGTACCTATCTCTCGACCACACTTCGCTTTCGTAATGGGACCGGCATCGCAAAGCGGCAGGTATAATTGACGCATGGCAAGAATGTTATGAGCATTGTAAGATGTTCACCTCCAACTCAGGTAGCGGCCCTTTTCTCGACAGACGCTCTGAAGTCTCACAACATGTCAGAACCGAAAGAACTAGCCAGCTGTCTAACGGCATGCCGAACAGCCAGCGTGGAGCAACAACGCCAGCCGCGACACGTCCCGCCGCCTCGCTTGCGATGCTGCGTGGCCAAGAAGCAATGGGCCGCTATAGATGTTATGACCGGGATGATCGGTGATATGGGATGGGATAAGCTCGGAGCAAGGGCAGCACTTGAGGGTCAGCGGACTTGCCTTCGGTACCGTTTTTTGGGATGGAACTACGAAGAGACGATGCGCGTGGAAGTGACACCCGTCGTTCTCTCAATCCGTCCAGCGCCGTCTTCCAAATCTATTCCCGTGCGAAAGACATGGCCACCCAGACGTTCGCCCCTAGCCCATCGCCACGCCGCCTTCTCACCCCAAGAAACTACGCCGATGATGACTTCTCTGAGCAAGGGACTGTCTGGCGCGCAGATGGACAAGGAAAATGGGAAGGTCTCGGTTGCACCAACCCGGGTATTATAAACAGGATTCCAATACGTGGTGGCCGAGCGAGCGAGCGAGCAGGCGCCCCCTGGCGAGCGGCGGCAGCGCCGCAATATCAACGGTCAGGCCAACGATAAGATCCGAGGCTGCACCAGCACAAGCCCGTTTGATAGCATCGCGTCATAACCATAGCATTGTATAGCGCGGGAAGCCGCGCACCATATGTAGAATATTCCATCTCTTTTATGGCAAACTTGGGGTATAGAAACAGAGGAGTGGACCGTGTGCGAGATGGGAAGGTAGAAAAGGAGCGTGGAGAGTAGGGAAAGGGTGGGGAATGTCCGAGAGGGATGCAATAGGCAGGACGATGCGTCTCCACGTTCCGATGCGCAAGTGACTTTGCGCACACAACTTCCTCGTTCAGCACAGGACCTTGTTCCTCCGCTCTGAAGGAGTCGCTCCGCGAGCTGACTGTCGAACTCTGGTACCGAGTAGCTTAGGCAGCTTCTCATGGCCACTGGGGGCCACGAGCATGTGATGCTTACAGCATCGTCTTCATTTCGCGCATGTAACTCCAGGCTCCTGGTGAAGAATCAGCGTCGTCAGGGCTTCGTCTCGTGAACCACATTTGATATCTTGATATTACCATGAGTAAGATGTAAGAAGTGGGGACGCGTAAGTTCGTACCGGAGTGGAGTTTGAAGATTTGTAGGTCGCGCGATGTCAGCGCAGAAGCGGCTGTCCAACCTCGCGAAGCATGGTGATCGATACGTGCGCGACGCGTAACCACAGTCGCACATCGCATTCCCAAGCAACACCAAGTCCAGGCACACGTCCTCCGCGCCCGCAGCCTGGGGAACCAAAAACTTTCATGCGAACCTAGTTCTAAGGCACTTCAAGTCTTAAGATACACACACGCTCGGTTTCAGACGGAGGAGTCTCGCGTGTCACAGGTCTGTGCTCGCTTCGACATCAAAGTCTAGATGTAAGAACGACGTGTTCGCGAACAAGCATAACATCGACAACTAAGTTCTCGAACGCTTATTGCTTGTTGATTACAGATTATGATGGAGATCCTAAGGGTTGTGCGTAATTACAATTGGTGTAAAGATCTAGAAGGTTTCAGATATGGAAGATAGGGATTACGCGTTTGATGCCGCACCGCCGCCAAGTAAAGTGGTGTCAAGGAGATGCGTATACAACGAACGTGACGGGTAATGCGCGCGCGGAAAGCATGAGAGAAACATACAGGCTTATACAGCCTTTATACGCACACAGAAAGAAGACGGACGTATGTCATGTAAATGGAAGAAGGGGATATGCATAAGTGAGATACAGAAGCGCAAGACAAATATTCTCCTACACGTGCCAAATGTGCAAGGGGGAAAAGTGACATAGGAAAATAACGACATAACGTGAAACACTTCCTCGAACTGCGGGGAAAAGGTCCAATGCTTCCCAGGGTATATCTCCTCCTTTTTCTTTGGTGATGACTCGACTCCCAGCTTTGGATTTGAAGATTCTGAAACACATCCCTTGCGTATGGTTGCTGCTCGAGTCGCTCCCCCGTATCCCGTCTCTCTTCCACGTGTAAGAAATCCAGAGTGTTGTCAATGCCTCTATTCGTGGCCCAATGCTTCCAGTAAAGCGATCCCGAAACCGTGCGCAAATCGCTCCCGACGCCGCCCGCTATGCTTTATCAACCGTTCCCGAATGGCCTAATTCGTAGGTACCCCTGAAGCGAACAGCCCCATGATGTAATGTGTTCAACGAGTGTGGTGAAGCGAAGTATCGTGGTGCGTCGTGAAGAAGTCGATTACAATATTATCTTTCCTAGCCAACCCCCCAAGATTATGCCCAAGGCGCGCGCGTTGTAGATTGTGACCAGCACAACCCTAGATGTTGCTCTTCCTTCCCGTGATTACCCAAGTATTACGCGTGAAGCGTCTCGAATTGGTCGGTGAGTCACTGGAAAGACGGATTCGGATCGCTTGTCTGGTATGGCGGACCTTGGTCGCTGGAGCCGGGCGCGCCCAATTGGGTTTGCGTGTAACCACTGTGCTCGTCCTCCTCCTCTTCGGCCTCTATGGCCTCGATTTCCTGCGCCTTGTCTCTGCATGCGACCGGAGAAAAGCCACTCCCGACTTTGGAGGCGATGATGCGCCATCGATCGTTCTCGTACTCCTGCATGGCGTTGCGAAGCTTATGGACCTGTATGACCCCTTTGGGTTAGCACCTCCGCGTTTGTGACTGCGCGACACGACGTCGTGCGTTTCAGGTCAGGGAACTCACCATTTCGTCAGTCCATACAGTTGTCTTGGCCTTGAGCTTCGTGCAGTACCGCACCTGTAAGGTGCCAGAGCTGCGACCGGGGAAAAAGTCGGCGATCTGCTTCCAAGCGAGGTTCTTCTTTTCCTTGAGGTCGATGAGGAGTTGGTCGTCTTCACTGGTAAACTTGAGTTTGGGACCGCGAGGGCGCGGCGCGGGCGTCGGCATGCCGTCCTGGCCAACGACGTTGGGCGGGCCATGGGTTTGTACGGGGGAAGATGGCTCGCCGGGTGCCATTTGGAGGCGCTTAGCAGGACGTTGGTTGGGGAGGTGGTGGTGATGTTGTTGGGGAAGTGAGCCTTGCGGGGTAGGCGGTTGCTGAGGATAAGGTTGAAGGGAATATCCTTGGGACTGGCCGACTTGTATGTGTCCTGGAGGCTGGCCATACGGGTCTTGTTGCTGCACGAGAGGATTTGGAAGATCTAAAGGCTGGAGATCCTCGGGACGACTGCGCTTGCGCGCGCTGCCTTGGGCCATGTGCGGGGGCTGCTGGTAGCCCGCGTAAGGGTCTGGCGACGGATGCGACATGGACTGGCGCAAGAGGTGGTGCGGATGCGTCTGATGCAGAGTAGTGTGTGTCTCGATATCTGAGTATGTCGGATGGGACGCGCCGCCATGTAGCGTCTGAGGGGGTGGCTGCTGCAGCTGGTAGTAGGCCGGCATGCCGTAGGGGTGATGGAGGCCATGATGTGGATGTTCGACGTTTGATGTCGGAATGTGATGCCCTTGGTCGGATTCGGCTGGCACACTGTAGTCGAGGTATTGGCCTCGGGAAGGACTCGCCAGCGTTGCGATTATGCATGGAGACTACCAGAGCTAGCTTGCTCTGGCAGGCCGCCTACGTGAGACCTGAACCAGAAGGGATACCCAGTTTGAGGAGTGCGTGGCCGAGTTGTCGAAGTTGTATCGCACGTGTTTGGGGTTGCTCGTGTTTTGTTATATTGACAAATGGTGCAGCAGGTAGAGCCAGGAGGGACGCGCCACTCAGATGTATCTTATCGGGTGTGTGTTATGCGTTGGGATCGTCGGATATAGCCTTGTAGAAACTAGACTGTGAGGTACGGAAGGGTGCGCTGTGCATTATAACAACTTGTTCGCGCTAGATGTAGGGCGAGCAGGCCAGCATTGAGAATCTCGGGCACTACAGTCCTTTGAAAGCCCGGTCCTGTGCAATTGCCACACGGACATCTGTGTCCAAGCACGAGATGCTATGGGCCTCTGCCTGAGGCGGTCTTTGTTCCTGATGGGTAGGGAATTAGCTGAGTAGGGCAAGCCCAGGACGGATTCTACGTCAAGCATAATGCGGTGATCAGTGACCGGGGCGAGGGCCAGGCACTAGATCTGGAGGGTAATCGCAGGTCATTTGCGCACTCGCAATGCTGCGGGCCAGTGCTGTGAATGGCTGACGGCGCAAAATGAGCGCCTGCACAAGGTACTTTGCCCGCGCTCCAATGGTGCATGGGCGGGGGTGCGAAGATGGTACGTGCCACCGATGTCTCGATGCCGTATTTCTAGAATGCTCAGAGAAGATCTCCAGTGCCGTAACAGCTGCTGCAGGCGCGATCCATGGATCCAAGGATCACAGCATCCTGGTGCTGAGGGCGTGCAGAGCGCTCCAAGCGTGGTGGCCAGGAGCGGCGCATTAACAGGCGATTAACAGGCGCGGCGGCGAGCAGGGGGGAAGATGAGCAGTTCCCAAAGCGGAGCCGCCACCTGCCAGACGGCGGCGACAGCTGTAGTCCATGCCATATTGAACGAGACGGACGGGGGGACCAAGCCTGGGAGGGGCGCGGACGGAACAGCGGGGGTTCATGCTGGAGGTTCGACGTGCCGTCGAGGCCGCTCGGGTGAATGGTACCTGAGGCATCGTCATGGCATTCGACGCCGCGACCGCCTGCCCTCATCGAGGGCCAAGGGCAATGCCTGGGAGTGCCTCTCCCGTGCCGACCGTTATGGGGCGCGGAGAGGGCTCATGCTGTTGGCTTCTGGCGTGGTTCTCGGGTCAGGCAAGCAAAATGCCGGCACTGGAAGCGGTCGTGCCGTAGCACCCGCCTGAAAGCCGCGAGCGGCAGGTGTGCCAGGCGAGAGAGGTGCTCACTACTCTCAGACGCATTGGCATGGATGGCCTCACATTGGCCCATCGGCTCATGCACACGCGGTTTCAGGACGATATAGCCTGACCCATGGCTATATGCGGCTGGCCATGCTCCCCGCCAGCATTCAGGATCGCCGGCGCCACGGGAATGTTCCGACAGCAGCAGCGGATGACGCACGAGAGAGAGGACTGCAGCGCGACCGAAGGCTGCCTGCATGTGGTGGCGAGGAGATGGGCGCAGCGGAGAATAGCGCGCGTTATACCTGAGACACGTTGGTGGTGGTGGTGGTGGTCCTGGTGGTGAGGGCGCTTGGGGGGGGGG
>Ga0247733_1000369_pt1 | contig 18176 bp, 14 predicted proteins | sample UWRJL043104R2_FD_180932 | JGI IMG/M metagenome (GOLD analysis project Ga0247733, IMG submission 180932) | Plant litter microbial communities from Arlington Agricultural Research Station in Wisconsin, United States - UWRJ-L043-104R-2 | ecosystem: Environmental > Terrestrial > Plant litter >...
CCGGAATGATCGGCAGTAGCGACGTTATGCAAGACCTCTACAACCGTATTCACAAAGTCGCCCCTACTGCAGCAACCGTGTTAATTCACGGCGAAACGGGGACTGGTAAAGAATTAGTTGCTCGCGCCCTTCATGAAGAGAGTCAACGCAACAATCACTTGATGATCTCAGTAAACTGCGCCGCCATTCCCGACACGCTTATTGAGTCCGAGCTTTTTGGTCATGAAAAAGGGGCTTTTACCGGCGCCGCTAGCAATCGCGAAGGTCTTGTGGCTGCAGCGGATGGTGGAACTCTGTTTCTCGACGAAATCGGTGAGTTGCCTTTAGAAGCTCAAGCTCGCTTACTACGTGTGCTTCAAGAAGGCGAGGTGCGTCCACTTGGCTCGGTTGAATCACGTAAAGTAGATGTACGTTTGGTAGCGGCGACTCATCGCGATCTACGTAAACTTGCTAAAGAAGGTAAATTCCGCGAAGACCTTTATTTCCGTATCAACGTGGTACAACTTACCCTTCCCCCGTTACGCGAACGAGGCAAAGACATCATTAATATTGCGGAATCTTTACTACAGCGTTACTGCACGCAATTCGGTAAGTCCCAATTAAGGTTATCTACCGATGCGGTAGACGCCATTACGTCTTACGCTTGGCCAGGCAATGTACGCGAACTTGAAAATGCAATGCAGCGCGCCGTTATCCTCTGCGAAGATAGCAATGAAATCAGTTCGCTTTTGCTTTCTATAGATACGGATTCACCGACACCTCAGGAGACTTTGGATAACGGCAATGGCATCTTTGGACAACCTCGTACGCTTGGCGCAGCACAGCGCCCATCGAAAGACGCGTCAGAAGATTTATCTCTTGAAGATTATTTCCAGCGTTTCGTCATAGAACATCAAGACTCAATGAGTGAGACAGAATTGGCACGCAAACTTGGCGTTAGTAGAAAATGCCTGTGGGAGCGACGCCAACGGCTTGGAATACCGCGCACAAAAAATAGTGCTTCCAGCCTCGCGAAATAAAAATAATTACAAAATTCGTACAATAATTGAGGATTTAAACTCGCATTTTCCAATCTGGCATTCGAAAAATAACTCTGTGCGATAGCGAACATAAGAAGCTTGCGTTACTGATTTACATGTTTTTCGACAAACCCGTTGACTAGCATGCCACTCCGTTACCCCTAGTCACGAAACTGTTACCGAAGCCAAAAGTGTTACCTCCCCCACGAACTGGTAACAAAATTACAGAATTTTGTAACCCTTAGAAATAACAAAAAGTTATAAAAAGAACCCAAAAAACATTAACCCGCTAATCTATAACGATTTTTTTTTATTGGCACAGGAAGTGCTCTATGTCGAACACTAAAAACAATAAATAATAATAAAAATACTCAAATTAAAATAACAACAATAAATAATAAAAAGCAGAAGATTTCTAATAACAACAAGAAACAATAAGAAACTGAAATATTAATAAAAACAAAAAACAATAATAAGCAGAAACATAAAAATAACGAGCTCGACAAATAGAAAGACAGATTGAGCAAGACCAGCGCTAGAAGACAAAAGCAATAAGATACTAGAATAAAGCGGAAGACCAATTAGGCAGAGGATGGGATAGCAAGCAAGTTGGAGATGGGCACGGAAGCACCCATTAATTGCCTTAATGAGCACCTACGTTGTGCTACCCTCCCGACGGGAAAGCCAAAAGCTTTCCCGTTTTGCTTTATCCCTCTTACCAAAATCACATCTTAGATTTGCACCTACCTTTCAACACATTGAATATTTGGGCCAAGCTCGCGCCTTAATGACCACTCAGCACCCCAATTTCCCCTGCTAGACTGCTTCTGCTACACTCGCGCCCACTAATACGGCTGGATTCTAATCTTCATCCAGTCCACCATTTCTCTGCCAAATAGATATTATGCTGAAACGTTTGTTCGACTTTATTTCTTCACGCCACTCCGCACCTAAATCTGGCGGACCTCTGGTAATACCACGTGATCAGCACAATATCTCGCGCAAAAATATAAGCCCCGCTGCTATAAAGCTCATTAAGCAAATCGAGGATGCCGGTTTTAACGCCTATCTCGTGGGTGGAGGAGTACGCGATTTACTCCTTGGCAACCATCCCAAAGATTTTGATATAGCAACCGATGCCAAGCCAGAAGAAGTGAAACGCATTTTTCGCAGTGCAAGAATTATTGGTCGTCGCTTTCAGATAGTTCATGTGCGAATTGGACGCGAAATTTTTGAAGTGACCACCTTTCGTGGTCATCACGAAGATGTCGCTCATGCAAAATCCAAAACTGATGAAGGCATGCTTCTGCGTGACAATGTTTACGGTACTATTGAGACTGATGCAGCGCGACGCGACTTCACAGTGAATGCGTTGTATTACACCCTTCGCGACTTTTCTGTACACGACTACTGTAATGGCCTTGAAGATATCAAAAATCGCACTTTGCGAATTATTGGCGACCCTGCGACCCGCTATAAAGAAGACCCCGTGCGCATGCTGCGTGCAGTGCGTTTTGCAGGCAAGCTCGGGTTCAAAATAGAGCCTAATACCGCTAAACCTATTCTTGAGTTGAGCAGTTTGCTGGGCAATATTTCAGAAGCTCGTTTGTTTGAAGAAGTACTTAAGTTATTTCTGGGAGGCTCTGCCACAGCGACTTACCATTTGTTGCGCGAATATGACCTTTTGAAGCAGCTCTTCCCCGGTGCGGATGCTGCCATCAAAGCTGGCGATGAACTGGGCGCTGCACTTATAGAGCGCTCAATGATAAATACCGATAAACGCATTCGTGCAGAAAAAACCGTCACACCGGCGTTTATTTACGCCGCATTATTGTGGCCTGCTTTACAGCAAGAACAACAACGATTAGCAGAAAAGCTGCCACCGCAAGCAGCTTATCTTGAGGCTTGTCAAAACGTCATCAGTCAGCAGCTAGCACGCACATCTATCCCTAAACGTTTTTTAATCCCCATGCGTGAAATTTGGGATTTACAACATCGTTTACCCGGTCGTCAAGGTATGAGGGCATTGCGTTTGCTCGATCATCCACGCTTCAGAGCAGCGTATGATTTCTTGCTGATGCGTGAAGATGCTGGCGAAAAATTGAATGGTTTGGGAAGCTGGTGGACAACGTTTCAAACTGCCAATGACGAAGATCGCGAACTTATGGTGAAAAATCTTGGCAAACAAAATACATCCAGCCGACCACGTCGTCGACGCCCTCGCAAACCAACAGACGCAGCTCCCAGCGTAGACTAAACATGTTAGCCTACATTGGTATTGGCAGTAATTTAGACGATCCTTATGCGCAGGTAACCCGAGCTCTTACCGAGCTCGCAAAAATCCCCACGACAAGCCTGCTTAAGCGATCAGCCATCTACCGCAGCCGAGCTGTGGGCCCTGGTGACCAACCTGACTACATTAACGCCGCAGCCCTGCTAGAAACGAACCTGACACCACTCGCCCTACTGGATGCGTTACAAACCATTGAACAGCTCCATAACCGCGTCCGCATCGAGCATTGGGGCCCGCGCACGCTCGACCTTGATATATTGCTGCTCGATAACCAAACAATAGCGAGTGAGCGCTTAAAAGTACCGCATCCTTTTCTAGCCCAACGCAGCTTTGTACTTTATCCTCTGGTAGATATTGAGCCCGAACTAAAACTACCAGACGGCACATCCTTACACACGCTGATTGCCAAATGCCCGCGCGATGGGCTTGAAAAACTAGAGCACTGAAGCCTGCACCTAATGAACCGGAGTCCACTGTGAACGCTGTTTTTGAAGATTTGTCATTGGATTTAAGTAACATCACCCTGCCGCGTTATATAGCGGTAGAGGGTTGTATCGGCGTTGGTAAGACCACGCTCGCTCGCAATATCGCGAATTTATTTAATTACGATATGTTGCTTGAACAGCCTGAGGAAAATCCTTTTCTGGAACGCTTTTATAAAGATCCGAAATCCACCGCCCTGCCCACGCAACTATTCTTTTTATTTCAGCGCGCAAATCAACTTCAGAGTCTTCGTCAAAACGATATGTTTGAGCCAGTGCGCATCGCAGATTTTTTGATTGAAAAAGATCAATTGTTTGCACGAGTAACGCTCGATGACGATGAGTTAAATATTTATCGCCAGGTTTACGCAAAACTTTTAATTGATGCACCGCGCCCGGATCTAGTCATTTATTTGCAAGCGCCATTAGATGTGCTTGCCGATCGTATTCGTCAACGCGGAATTTCCAGCGAGCAACATATCAGCACGGAATATCTCAAAGCACTCAATGATGCTTACACCGAATTTTTTCATTATTACGACGGTGCACCGCTACTCATCGTTAACGCAAAAGATTTAAACCTAGCGCAAAATCGCGAACACTTTAAACAGTTGGTTGAATATATACTCACAATTAAAAGTGGGCGCCATTACTACAATCCAACTCCCGTGCTCTAACTTTTTCATTTGCTTTAAGTTTTAAATTTACTTTTAGCATTTATTTTTTTCTTTCTAAAAGATGAATCCACCATGCCCTACGGAACAATTAATCACAGCGGATCAGCTTCTCATAGCACCTCCACCGACAATAGCGCGCTTACCAAAGCTGTAACTATTAATACGTTACATAAATTAAAACGCAGCGGTGAAAAATTTGTAGTGATCTCTCTTTACGACGCGCACATGGCAAATATGGCGCAACGTTGCGGTGTGGAAGTTGTATTGGTGGGCGATTCGTTAGGAATGACAGTCTTAGGTTACGACAGCACCATTCCAGTCACCATGGAGCACATGATTTATCATGTAGAAGCTGTAGCTCGCGGCAATAAAAAATCATTGATTATGGGTGATCTTCCTTTTATGACTTACGCAACTCCTGAGGACGCGTTACGTAATTGTGCGCGCATCATGCAAGCAGGCGCGCATATGGTAAAACTGGAAGGCGGTGAATGGTTGGCAGAAACTATTCGCATGTTGTCCGACCGCGGTATACCTGTATGTGCTCACATAGGTTTAACGCCGCAATCAGTGAACAAATTTGGCGGATTCCGCGTTCAAGGTCGCGATCAGGCGCAGGCTGATAAATTACTTGCGGATGCAAAATTGCTGGAACAGTCCGGCGCAGATTTATTATTGATGGAATGTATTCCCGCTCCACTTGCTACGAAAATCACTAAGGAAATTAGTATCCCAACTATTGGTATAGGCGCCGGTAAAAATACTGATGCGCAAGTATTGGTTATTAACGATATTTTGGGACTCACCGAACAGCCACCAAAATTCTCTAAAAACTTTTTATTGGAAACTAATGATATTCCTGGCGCTATGCAAAAATATGTCGCAGATGTAAAGGCGGGAATATTTCCTTGCGAAGAAAATAGTTTTAATTGATTTTTTTAACCCAACGTGTCATCTAAACTGGTGTTTTAAAATCCCTCTAATTTTTTCAAACGACAAACATAAAAAAGCCGGTACTGATAACAGCACCGGCCAAGACCATACTAGAGTACAAATAAAAGGGAATTCCAACAGGGCAACGATAAAACCCACCTGATGCCAGCGTGCAACTCAATGCATCCATCAGTATCTTAAGTATTGGCGCTGATTAAAAAATTGCCAGTTTTGAAAGAGCATTTTTTACATTGATTTGAGATAAAGCATTAAAAATCATTTGAAAAAGCTATAAAAACTCATTATTGCAACCAATATCAACGAAGCGGTAGAGAAACAGCATCATTTATTAGCGATTCCAGACGCGAAGCTGTAGCAGAGCGAACCACAAACTCATCCAACACTTTGCGTAACTTACTCAATTTGGTACGAGCTGCGCGGAACTCCACGGTAATAGGCTCATAAACCAAATCATGATCTAACACACTAAGCTTACCGATCTCCGATAATTCCGAATTCACAGCACTAATGATGTCGTAAAAGAAATCCTTGCGTTCAATAGTGCTTGCCTCCCAATAAGCCTCATCAAGCCCGGCTGATAATCCCTCCAGAACTTTTACCGCTTGCGCAATACTGTCGTTGCTCATATCTCACCTGTAACAGAACTAATGGACATTTAAATCGCCGCGCATAAATCAATTGGCAAGCCGTCATCTCGGAATTTCATGACTTGAGTATAGAAGAGAATCGCAAACACGCAGGACGCGCCATAATGCTGTCCTATGGCACAACTTGTACTAGCTCGCGCCCTAGGCCTCGACTAATATAGCCGCCTTGTTTGAGACCTCGCGAATGCCTATTACAAACTTCAGCTTGTTTCTATCAATCACCTTAATAGTGTCTGCCAGCCCGGGGCCGGTCATGCTTTCGTGTATGGCTAACGGTGGACGCCTTGGCATGCGCAAAGCTGTAATAGGAATGATCGGAGCCTGCGGTGGTAATTTGCTATTACTCGGTTTATCCGCGTTAGGCCTCGGGCTTATCGTGAGTCAAAACGATGTTTTATTTAATGTGGTGAAATGGGCGGGTGCGGGTTATCTAGCGTTTTTAGGTATTCAGATTATTAGAAAACCTGTAGTTCATGAGCAACTCGACGTGACTAAAATAACGTCGACAAAATCAGTATTTTTGAATTCATTTTTAATCGCGATAAGTAATCCCAAAGGCCTAATTTATTTCGGCGCACTTTTCCCGCAATTTATTTCTTATGAAAAGCCGATAGGTTCCCAATTTTTAATATTAACCGTTATTTTTTTATTAATAGATTTAATTTGGATGTTTGCTTACGCTATCGCCGGTAGCAACATTATGCGCTGGCTTAAATCACCCAAGCATCAAATTTGGTTCAACACCGTGTCAGGTCTTGTTTTAATTATCGCTGCAATTTTTATGGCGCTTTCAGGAAAAGCTTAATGAATAATAAATTTTTACTTATTGGTGTAACGTCGATTATTTCAATAGCGTTAGATCAATTCACCAAATACCTTGCTACAAAATATCTATTTATGCATGAACAATTAAGCTGGTGGAATGATTTTTTTGTATTGACCTACTCTATCAATCACGGTGCTTTTTTAGGATTGGGAAATAGTCTTCCTGAAGGAATTCGCAATTTAATTTTCAGTGGTTTGGTGGGGTTATTTTTAATTGGCTTCAGCATTTATGCCCTACGCGATAAAACAATGAATGGCCTGCAACATTTCGCGTGCGGATTAATATTAAGCGGCGGATTCAGCAATCTCTATGATCGCATCACCAATAACGGCGGCGTAGTCGATTTTATGAATATGGGAATTGGCGGTTTACGCACCGGAATTTTTAATGTAGCCGATATGGCAATAATGGCAGGTGTTTTTTTACTGATATTTTATTCATATAAGACAGACAAGAAATAATTTTTTTCAAAGAATATTTTAAGTGGTAAAAAGAATTGGTAACACCTACTGAATTATATAACTTCAGATTCTTCTGGCGAAAACAATAGTTTAATTGTATTCGCCAGAGAACTTCAAAAAGTAATTATTTCGCTAAAGAATCGCGAACCTGCGTCAAGGTTTTAGCTAGCTCCGTTCCCGCTTGTGAATAACGAATTCCCTGTTGTGCAAATTGCATTGCTAATTGAGTATTAGCTAGCTGGATATAGCTTTGCGCTAGTACGAGATAAACTTCTGGCGAGCGCCTATCAATTCTTAATGCACGCTCAGCGGTTGCTACGGCACCTTGATAATTTTTTGCTTGATACTGCGCGCGTGCCTGGCTTACCAAACTTGCGGTTGCATTGCTCGATGCAGCTGGGGCAGCGGGTGCTTGAGTGTGTGGCGTAGCTGCCGGTGGAGCAACGGGTTCGATTGGTTTTTCAGGTAATTTATCTTCAGGTCTTGGAATCGGTACTGAACTTCCAACTATGGGTGGTTCGGCTTCAGGTCTTACATGGCCAGCACAACCAACCAGTTGCGTAATGATAAAAATTAAACTTGCCGATAGAAAAATTCTTTTCACGATTGATCCTGTTAATTTAAATTGTTGATAAACAATTTCCGCTATGGCTATTTTTTAAATGTTAGCGGAATATTTTCTGCCACCAATGTTCTTCGCTGCCTGTTTTGATTTTACATTCAGCGGATTCCTTAGGCTTGTAATCGTTATGCAAGGGTAACCACATAGCGCCCTCGCATTGTTCTGCACTCAATAGTCCGGTTGCGGTATCTATCCAATCGTAGCTTACACCTTCCGGCGCTTGTTGGTTTACACCTTGGGTAGGTAGCTGCCGCATTAAATCGGCCCACACTTGTAATGCTCCGCTTGCTCCACTTAAAGGAGTTTTAGAGTTGTCATCTTTACCGACCCACACTACCGCTAAATGTTCACCGCTAAAACCGGCAAACCAACTATCGCGTTGATCATTAGTGGTGCCGGTTTTTCCTGCCAAGGGTAGCGATTGTGGAAATGAATTGTAAACGCTACGCCCTGTTCCTTCGCGCAATACGGCTTGTAATGCGTGCTGCAATTCGAAAGTACTTTGCGGTGAGAAGCGCTGATCCAACTCTATAGGATAACGTTTGAGTGGCTGACCTTCTGCATTCAACACTTCGCGAATAGCATGCAAAGATGTATGCACGCCTTCCGCTGCAATTGTGTGATACATATTAGTCACTTCAATCGGTGACATATCAACCGCACCGATCAACATCGATGGAACTTGTTGAAGCTCACCATCATAACCGGCAGCCTTAACCGTTTTAGCAACGGCTTTAACAGTGAGTTGCATACCTAAACGCACAGTTGCCTGATTCTCGGAATTCGCGAGCGCGAGATAAAGCGGCATATTTCCATGACTTAAATTATCCGCATTTTTTGGTTCCCACAACTTTCCATCGCCACCTTTTATGCTGACGGGATCATCGCTCACCAAAGTTCCTAAATTGTAAGTTTGGGGTTGATCCAGCGCTGTCAAATATACAAAAGGTTTCATTAAAGAACCAATTTGACGGTGTGCATCCAGCGCGCGATTTAAACCGGGGAAGCGCGGATTTTTATCGCCAATCAATGCAAGAATTTCTCCACTGCCAACCGAGGTTACAACCATACTCACTTGCAAATCTTTTATTTTGTATTGCTTTTCAAGTTGAGCAATACGTGTTGCAACTGCTTTTTCTGCAAGACGTTGCACCATTGGCGCAATAGTCGTAAAAATGCGTAAACCTTCTTTACGTAAATCATCGTCTTGATAATCTTGTTTTAATTGTCGTTTCACCAAGTCAACAAATGCAGGATAATTTATCAAACTTGCTTCTGTTTCCGCAGCCAAACCTAAAGGCGATGCCTGCGCCGTTTTAAATTGGTTATCATCAATTAAATTTTCAGAATGCATCACACCTAGCACTACATTTCGGCGCGCTTTTGCACGCTCGGAATTTCGCCAGGGATTATAAAAAGAAGCGCCTTTAACTAAGCCAACGAGCAATGCAACTTCCTGTGCATTTAATTCGCTCAATGGTTTGCGAAAATAATGCTGCGATGCCAAACCAAAACCATTAATTTCACGCGAGCCACTTCTGCCTAAATAAACTTCATTAACATAGGCTTCTAAAATTTCAGATTTGGTGTAATGCAATTCCAACAATAGCGACATAATCGCTTCAGGAATTTTTCGCGTTAAACTTTGTTTCGATGTTAAATAAAAATTCTTCACCAATTGTTGAGTGAGTGTGCTGCCACCCTGCACTACTTCACCTTCCCGCGCGTTAACCCACATCGCACGCAAAATAGCTTCTGGCGATACCCCGTGATGTTCAAGAAAATGTTTGTCTTCAACGGCTAATAAAGTTTCGCCAAGTAACGGTGGTAATTGATCCAACTTTACCAATACGCGGTCTTCAATATTGTTCGGATAAATTCCGCCAATTTCTTCTGGCTCCATACGTATTAATGGCAAGGCTACGCCTTTAGGATCCATTAGCGATGCAACTTTTCCTTCATCTATACGCACAGTAAATTTTTGCGGTTCTTCGCGCTTATCCCAAAAATCAAATCCGCGCGTTAAAACTTCGTAGGTAACTTCCTGGCTGCTTGCAGCGCGGCGCGAAACTTGTCCTGACGACGCCACTGTTGGCATGGTGCGATACCCTAACGCCTCCAATTCTTTCTCAAACAGAACTGGCGTTAGCGGCAAACCTTCATACAACTCCAGCGGGCGAGAATAAACGCGAGAGGGCAATGACCATTTTTTACCTTCAAATTTTTCGCGTACAACTTTATCGAGATAAATACTCCAAATACCTAGGATTAAAGCAGTAATCACGATCAGGCCCAAAAATACCCACAACAACAATATCCACTTAAAGTGGAATGAGCCATTTCCAGAAGGTTTTTTAGAGCGACTTAAAAAACGACGTTTGGTCATCAATTACATCCAGCATAGGAAACACGAAAACAGGGTAAATATACAAAAACAGGATAAATATGAAATATGCTGCATTTTACGGGTTCGATAAGGCTTTATCGAGTGAAACCTTTTTAGCATAATGCCAACCCCACAAATTGATCACACTCTAATCCATCAAGGTTTAATCATGAGCAAGCAATACCACATATATGGCATTGGCAACGCCCTAGTCGACACCGAAATTACCGTGAGCGATGCCGATCTCGCTGCCATGAAAGTCGATAAAGGCGTGATGACATTAGTAGATGAAGCGCGTCAACGCGAACTTATCAGCTATCTGGATAATCATTTGGTTGCTTCGCACAAAGCCAGTGGTGGTTCAGCAGCCAATACTATTATCGCGGCCAGCTATTTTGGTTGTAATAATGTGTACTCTTCCAAAGTGGCCAATGATGAAAATGGTCATTTTTACATCAGCGATATTAAAGCCGCCGGTGTCACATATCCTGCACACATTACTCCACCAAACGGCACCACCGGTAAATGCCTGGTGATGATTACACCTGACGCTGAACGCACTATGAATACATTTCTGGGTGTTAGCGAAACTATATCAACTGACGAACTGGACCTCGGTGCAATTGCGCAATCTCACTTCGCTTACATAGAAGGTTATCTTGTTACATCCCCCAGTGGCCGTGCGGCAGCTATCACTTTACGTGAGCATGCCAAGGCAAATAACACGCGCACTGCGTTAAGTTTATCTGACCCTGCCATGGTGCAATTTTTTCGTGACGGTTTAGTGGAAATGATTGGCGACGGTGTAGACATTTTATTTTGTAACAGCGATGAAGCCCTCGGCTTTACCCAAACCGACACCTTGGAAGCGGCTACTGAAGCCTTAAAAAAATTCACCAAAAACTTTGTAATTACTCGCGGCAGTCAAGGCGCACTATTGTTTGATGGCGAAGATTTAATTGAAATCGCTGGCCACAAAATAACGGCGGTGGATACCAATGGTGCAGGCGATATGTTTGCGGGAGCTTTTTTATATGCGCTGTCGCAAGGAAAGGATTATAAAACGGCGGGAGATTTTGCAAGCCTGGCGGCGGCGAAAGTCGTTTCGCAATTTGGCCCACGATTAAAAGCAGAGCAACATGCAGAGTTGAAGAAACAATTTTTTATTTAATTTCTTGAAGTTGTGTCAAAAAAATGCGCGCTGTTTAGCGCGCATTTTTTATTTCAGTTAGTTACTCGTCAATCTCTTCATCTTCCTCATATTTATCGCTGATCTGAGTCGTAACTCCTTTTGAGTCTTTAATTTCACCAACCGCTGAATATCCCCTAATGTCCTTTATTTGCTCATCGGTAAGATCGTGATTAATTTTAATTAACGCATAATCAAATCCAACGTCATTATCGTCCAGGACAAAATCAGATTCATTCACAGTACCGGAATAGTTCTTAAGCACCTTCGAATTTCCGTCTCTCACTGCAAAATTATAAGTCAGCGGGAAATCAGTGCCTTCATACACGACAAACAAGCTTATTTGGGAAACTGAATTTTCAAGCAGGCCGACATGAGCAATGGGTTTAGCTGAAAATACTAAATCTTTCATGACAGCCGAAGAACCATTGTCCGACGCCTCGGATAGATCAGCAGTTCCATTCACATTTGCTTCAAAGTCAGTTGATATACCTGATAAGTCAAAAATATAATTGTATACATCAAAGACTTGATATTTCTTATCGCATTGCAATGATAATTCGTAGCGTCCATCTGCATCTGTTAAAGCAAAACCAGGAATTGCTGTGTCGTCTGTAAAGTTTGTTGCAACAACATAATGCTTTGCTAACGGCGAACCCGTCGGACTTACTACCCTTCCATCCACCTTACAGATTTCAGGAATATCCAATTGAACAATTACTGGAGTGGCAGTGGCGTTACAAGTTGTAGATAATTTAACGGGTATTTGCTGGTAACCCGAATAAAATGATGCGTTATAAACATAAGCTGTCGCCGTTAAATCAGCGCCGCCATCTAAAGAAATAATTTCAATATGCACATTACCATTAGCATCAGTTACAAAACTTTTAGCAGAGAAGCTTCGCAACTCATCGTCATCCATAGGGTAAAGAGCGCTACCTACAACAGGCTTATTACCTTGATCTTGCAACGTAAGATCTGCACATAATTTTATGGGTTGTTGAAAAAATATTGGATAATCCAGATTCCACCAATTACTCAAAAATATTTCGTTAGTTGCTTCAATTTCCAACACGTAGGTTGTTGTTGAACAATTAATTTTTTGTGGATCTGCTTCAATTAAATTTCCCGCGTCATCAAACAGAGTTCCGTAACCTAATAAATCCCAAAGACCATTGGTAGTGTTGTAGGTATATACCGGAACCTGAAATCCTTCGTCTGCGCTGTTAGCGTCGCCTAATTGCGACAATGAGGCACAGCTTGCTTCAGGAATTTTACGGTTGATAATAACCGGCTCTAAGGCTTTGCCCGACTTCTGAGATTTTTGTTTAGCAAATTGCAACGGAGAAATTGTTTTACCCGATTGCTTCTGTGCTGCCAAACGAGCGTCGCGCTCATCCTGCGCAATTTTCTGCAAGCTCACACCGGTATTAGTAGTACCTTCTGTATAGTTGAAAGCCACTGATAATAATTTATTACCCGCACTGTCCTGGTAATCACCAGGAAAACTTTGTGCGTCTTCAGGATCATTAGGGTTAAACGCCTTCATGGTTACATCAATATTAGTAGTACCATCAGGCAAGGCAGATTGCGGAATTGATACGCTGAGATCTGTAACACCTCCTGCATCACCTTCAATAATTTCCTCAGTTCCATTTGAGTTATTAACGCTAACGTTGAAACCTTCGAGCGCCCTACCGGACACTGATGTTACTTGTGTAGGAGCAATTATTAACTGCTTCAATTTTTTTAAAGTAACCGTCAAATTAACATTGGGAGTGAATTCTATACGGCGTGCGAAATCGCTAAACCCATCGTGGGATACATTAACCACAATGGTTTGCGGATTATTGCCCGCAATGTCTGCGGTAAAAGGAATGCCACCACCAATAGGAGGTGTAATTAATGTTGGCGAGCTAGTCGCTATTACCTTATTTTCACTATCCAATAAAGACAGCGTCACCTTAACCAGCTCCAGTGAATCCACATCCTGATTCACATCGTCTTCCTTCAAATAAATATTACCTGATATCTTCGTAGATTTTTTTACTTGCGAAGACGAAGACGTTGAATTTGAAGAACTGCTCGAAGATAAGATTGAAGACGATAAGTTGGAAGATGGTAGAGAAGAAGATAAAACTGATGAAGAAACAGAAGTTGCCGGAGGTGAGGTTGGATTTGATTTAGAACCTGAACCGCCTCCACAAGCTGAGAGAACGCCAATTGTACTGAGAATAAGTAACGACCCGAGTGTATTTTTCATACAAATAATCCTTTGTCCGTCGCGTTGCGCGACTTGTTTGATAAAAAGGTAAAGCCAAATGTCCTGATGTAAAAGGAACGCCAGTATACAAGAACCGGCCCTAATTTAATGTGGAAAAGTTAACGCAAGATGAATAACAAAAAATAATATTCATCATTTTTTGGTGGGGTTTGAAGGCTAATAAAATCCCCTAAAATTTATAAGGGATTTCCTAGTTGATCGTAACAAGCTGTTGTCTTTATCTATTAAATATAAAAATATGCTGGATCAGCCCAAATCATTTAATCCTTTACGCCATTTATTGAAACGTTGGTTTGCAAAAAAAGCCAGTTGTTCGGTTTTATATTTTGTAATGCTTATTTTGGCCCAGGGCCAATAAAGTCCGAGGGTAAGTACACATAACAGCCAATTCTTTGCTAACAGCTTGCCATAGCCACCTAATGTCCATGAGCAGACAAAGTAACCCAGTGGAAAGCTAAGATGATTCCATTGCAACTTTGCCAAAGCAACTTGCCAGTGAATAAAAATAAATAATAGCAGTGAGAACAAAACGGTTAAAACAGCATAGACGGGAAGATGCTGTCTTAAAAAGACACAAGCAAAAATCGTCAGCTCAGCTAATAATAATGGAGGCAGTAGTACCCAATATTTTTTAGGGTTCACCGAAAACGTAAGTTCATAATTGCAGAGTGATTTTTTAATAACTTGAGAGCGATGAATGTTGAAGGTAGCAGAAGGCGTTAATAACCCTGCTGTCGCAAAAGCTAAAAAAGGCCACACAAACATTGTCATATAGGTATCGCGCAAAGTTGAAACCTGACAAATAGGAAGACCATGATATGAAGCAATTTCCTGCTGTAACAAATTACGTTTAAACCAGTAATACGGAAAAACGGCGATACAAACAACCAGACCTATAGCAAAATAAATATAAGAGTATAAAAAACCGATTCCCAAGGCAAACAGTGAGGCCATCAATAAAAGTTGAAAAAAATATACTTTTGACGAACTTTTCTGACACTGAAAGTTTACGTGATTAAGCGAAGTCTGCTCGTACAAATAACTTAATGATCGTGCCCTTGCCCATGGATATAAGATTCCTGCGCTCAATAAACACACGATTAGATTAACAACCCAAATTTTACAATACGCGAGACCCTTCCCAGTGAATACAAATGGGATTCTTCGCTCGTGTTCACTGTAAAAAAAATCTACCGGCTGGTGCATGGCACTCGCATCGCTAGACGTTTCGCCTTTATCTCGAATGTAAATAATTTTTGGCGTAAGTGGCACTGTGTCAGCATTTACCTTCTTTGCTGATACGCCCATCGCCAATAGCCGTTTCACAAAACTGTCTGCGAAATCCTCGCGAATATTACGCCGTAATATGATAGGAACAGATTTGAACACACGATCAACTTGAACTGTGTCCAACTTAAATGTGCTAGAAAAATTCGCTTTTACGACAACAGGATCAAAACCTTTACGCACACCACTAACAATAATATTAAACAGCGGGGCCGACATGACTCTCACCAAAAGCTAAACGCGTTTTATTTGATGTGCTCTTTAGCGGGCTCAGCTTGTTGTTTGAATTTTTTAGTACGTTCATCAGTTTCCGGATGGGAGGCAAAGTATCCCAATAATTTTGAATGGAAAAAATCTTCTTTGTATTCCGCAATTAATTTATCGCATTGCTCGCGGTGAGCATTCACATCGAACGGCTGAATTGTATCATCTTCATCGTCAAATTCTTCATCCTTATCGTCTGCAAAAAGTTCTTCATCTTCTATTTCCGACAAATCAAGTTCTTCCTCATCAACTTCGCTATCTATTTCGTCGTCTATTTCATTGGATAATTTTTCAGATATTTTATTTTTTAAATCATCCTGCGCAATCAATTGGCTGCATTTCGCTTGATAGGTCAAACGCTCCATTAAGTCTACAAAGTAATGGCGCGCAATATGATTTGCATCTAAAAATACGAGGGAATTATCATCCGCCTCGCGCTCAAAATCCCGCGAATAGGACAGATTTGTCATGACTACGGGAAGTGCTGCTAATAAATTTGATGCAGCCGATAAATCGCCAGTAACCATCGCAACTGCAAAACTAACTACTGAACCTTGGATTACCGAACGCAAAGTATGACGATATTTTACGTGGCCGATTTCGTGGGCAAGCACTGCAAGTAATTCATCGTTATTTTTAGCGAGCTGTACAATTTCATCCGTAAACAGAATTGTGCCATCCGGTAACGCAAACGCATTAGCACCAATACTTCCACCATGACGAAAAATAACCTTAATCTGCAGGTCTTTATTTTGTTCAATTGCTGAAGAAAAATGTTTGAGTAATTCTGCCTGCGTGTTTTCATCTAGTTTACTTGCACTAAGTTGAGTTGCATCAAGCAGTTGTAAAGTTTCCGTTGCTGCGCGATCCATAACACTTTGGGGCAAGTTATAGGCGATATAACGCGAAGTAGCAGGCAAACCGTAGGCAATCATCGCCCAAGCAAAAGTAACAACTAACACTAGTGTCAAAGCAACAAAATAGGTATGTGTTTCGAGCTGATGAGCTAGATTATTCCAAAACGAAGGCCGATAGTTTTGTAACAGTTGATCTACAAGATCATGCTGCTGCGTTTCAAATTTTTTACCTTCCGGAAAATAAAAATAACGTGGAGTGTTACCAACACGGGAAGAAATGCGCACTGAGGAAAATGGCACTTGCGCGATGAGAACGTCTGAACTCAAATCAGTCACGCAAATTTCTTCTGCATCGTTTACATGCAGCTGCACGGATAATGATGCGGAAGTTTTGCCGTCAAACCATACTCCTTTCAACGCCATTTTTGTGTCCTGTATTAAATGCTGATATCTATATCAAAAATATCGTGAACACCTTCTGCTAATGAATTAGATTGCTCTAATTCATTAGCAATGAAATCATCCAAATTGCCTTCAGCAATAAATGCTGTGTGGTTTGCTTTATAAATTGCTGTGCGAACTTTTGCAAAAGGAATAAATAAACCAAGCGTAAATAAAATACCGAAAGTATTAGTGGCTAATAGGCTGAAGAACGATGGTGTGGTCCAATTTGCAGTAAATTGGTGGTTTTTTAATTTGGTGTTATTCCAATGAATATTCGCCATACTCACCATAAAGTAAGCACCAATCGCAAGATAAAGAGCTGTATAACCCAAAATGATTGGAACCATAAGAAGCCAGGATTTAGCATCAAATGCGGAACTAGTAAAAGCCAGAAATACAGATCCAGCAGCAACTATTCCACCTATCACCATAAAGCATGCCATTGAAACCCCTACCAAAATCATTAGCATGAAAAAATATTCTTTAATGTCTACGTCAAATTTAAAAGCATCACTACCGTACAAATGATTATTGGTAATGTATTGCACTTGTCTTTTCCATGCTAGCGGCATTAATAAACCAATCGTTAAAATTCCTGCCACAGGCAAGAGAATAAAAACTTTCAAAGCTCCCCACACTGTTCCGGTAAAACGAAACGGTATGTTGCGATAACTACTGTGACGTGCATTAAACTTCAACGAGTTTACGATAATAAAAGGTAGGAACAACACAACAACAATGGTTGCGATGACAGAAGCTAATGGTGAAATATGGTGCGAAAAAACAACTGCCAAATAAATTACGAACGCAATAACACGACCTTTAAGAATTTTTAGGGGCTCAGCCGTATATTCAAAAGTGTGGTCGGCGATGTGCGTATTACCGTAAAAGTATTGCTTATTACGCACTTTGGCCCACGCGGAGTAAATACCTAAAGTAACAATACTCAGCAATATATTTACAATCCATATTTTAAAATACTCTGTACCCTTGCCCGTGAAAGTAAACGCATGCTGATGTTTTTCTTGTGCATCTTTTTCAAATGAGACCTTGGGAAACTCCTGTGTTATTGCTGCGGAAAATTTATCATTATGAAATTCGGGACTATGATTTTGATGTTCCTCACTTACACTTTCTTCACTTTCAGAAAAATCGCTATCATCTGGAAAATCTTCGTCGATAATAATAGGTTCCGCAATTGCATTCACTCCAATAACAGCAAGACGATCTACAAACTTATTAGCAAGATCGCGAGTAACATTAGCTTTTAATACGGATTTTTTGGAAGCAAATAAGTTTGCAGCTTTTTCTGCATCCAACGAAAAAAGCGTCGCAAAATCTTGCTGTGCTTTTTCTGGATCAAAATCAGGTAACACGCCAATGAGGACAACGTTAAATTGCAGGTCAGACATGTGAACTCCATGTAGAAGATAGTAAGCGGAATTTTTATTGGTAAATTACCAAGAAAGGCTAGCAAACTTTTA
>Ga0247733_1000371_pt1 | contig 18146 bp, 21 predicted proteins | sample UWRJL043104R2_FD_180932 | JGI IMG/M metagenome (GOLD analysis project Ga0247733, IMG submission 180932) | Plant litter microbial communities from Arlington Agricultural Research Station in Wisconsin, United States - UWRJ-L043-104R-2 | ecosystem: Environmental > Terrestrial > Plant litter >...
TAACCCTAACCCTAACCCTAACCCTAACCCTAACCCTAACCCTAACCCTAACCCTAACCCTAACCCTAAAAAACCCTAACCCTAAATAATTAATTAAAGTTAACTTTAGTACCTTTAGTATATTAGCTTAAGAGATTAAATAGAAAGGGTTATAACTTAATAGGTTAAGTAGGGATACTTATCTTTATACCCCGAATTAACTATACCGCGTTATAATAATAGGGGCCAAGAAATTATTAGAATAATAACCTTAAAGAAGGGGATAATATTATAGATAAAAGTAAACTATAGAAGGATTAAGAAGTAGTAGATAAAGAAGTATATAACGAGACCCTAAAGGTTAAGCTAATACGCGGGGTAGAATTAGGTTAGTAATTATATAACTTTAATTCCGCTAAGATTAATAGATCCCGGGAGTAAGTAATAATCCCGGGAGTAAGTAATAATTCTAGAAGTAAGAAGGCTTAGTAGAATTAGGACTAGGAGGAAACGGACTATATAGGTCTAAGAGATCTTACTTATATTTTAACTCTTTATAGTTAACTCTCTCATTTAGTTTATACTCTTAGATTTACTTTACTAAATTAATAGATACGAATAGTTATTTAAATTACTTTAAATCGGTTAATATTAGAATACTCTATACTTAGGTAGTTAACTTCTATACTCGAACCTCCTAAATACTATCTACGGTAATACTACGATATACTACTCTACCCTTATATAGATTAGGCTTAGGTAAGTATACTACTATTAATACTTAGATAGTTAACTTCTATATTTAAATCTTCTAAATACTATCTTCGGTTACGCTACGATATACTATTCTATTCTTATCTAGTCTAGACTTAGATAAGTATACTATTATTAATACTTACTAAGCCTTTTCTATATAAGGGGAGAATAGTTCTAATATAGTAGTAACTAAGATAATATTTAGTAAGTATTAAGTATAGAAGTTAGTTACCTATATATAATAGATATAATATAAACTAATTCTATAACTAACTATAGAATAACTAACTATACTATATAATCTAGTAATATATTTCTAAAGAGAATAACTAGTATATAAGTTAACTACGAAGTAATATAAGAAAGTAGATAATAACTATCTATATACTTTAAAGGCTCGAAAGGCTTAAGTTAAGCTATTTAAGCTTTATTACGTAGGGCTTAACTAGCTCGAGTTAAGCTAGTTAAGCTAAGTTATCTAACTTCTACGCGTAATTAATCTCTAGTTAATCTACGTGCCTATACCGTAATAATTATAAGTAATAAGCGAATAGACTAGTTATAAAGAGCGAACTAATTCTTTCTAAGAAAGGGTATAATACTATTCTCTATAATAAACGCTCTAATTATAAAAGTAAGAAGAGCGTTTAATTTATATAACTTAGTACTATATTATTAGTCCTAAAAGTATATAACTTTTTTTCTAACCTTAAGGCCGTTTTATCTCTTTAAAACTTATCTTATAAAAGTGAGGAGACTATAAAAAGAACACGACGATACGGTATATTATTATCTACTTATATACTAATTTATTTTCCTAACCTTAAGCCCGTTTTCCCTCTTTAATATTAATAACTCTAATTTTCTAGTCTTGATATGGAGGAAATGTTTATTTATTAGTGACTTTGGACGGGAACAAAAGTGGGATCCGATAGACCGAATCTGGGCAGCAGTAGAATTATAACAACCACGGGCGCGTTCTGATGGCGTGCATATGGGCGACCTCACTCGAGCTGACCTGGGGCGTTTTGCAGTTGCGCATGATTATCAAATCCATGAAAGAGTGGGTTTATGACAACGTGAAGCCCCTTATCGCACAATAAATTGGGAAACTTTGCGAGGAGTCCCAACGATCAACTCATACACCCGAATGGGATTCAATCCAACAAGTAAGGAGAGCTCAATCCACTGCGCCGCGTAGATTTCGGAATCACACTCCGCACCTAGAACCTCCAATCACACCACCAAGATTTTCTCGGGGCATGACAGACCCCGAGTCTGTAAACCGGGGGAGATCCAGAAGACCCGTGCCTACCATTCCCAGGATATGTTTGAACGACGAAGGCGACCTCAGCGACGAATCGTGGGATAGTGATGGCACCTACGTGAACGAGGCCGAGAAAGATAAGGTCAATCGCCCCGGAAGCAGCTTGGCCAATGAATTGAAAAAGCTCACGGTCAAGGAGGAGACGAAAGAGTTAATGGAACTATCTCCGGAGAAGATCCTAACACGCTTTCGACGACGAAGCCAGTCGCTTTCCAGAGCCAAAGGCGAAGCGGAGGGAAAGAGGCGCGAAGGGAATACTCGTCATGCAGAAAACGAATACCGACTGCCTATAAGGTCGAATCCCACTACGAAGACGGCCTGAAGACCAAGGTCCCAGTCGATTGATAGATCAAAGACAATGTCCCAGAGTGAATCCGAGTATGAGTCGGAGCGGGAGAGCAGCATGGCTCAACGGCCAAGTATTCGACGTCGGAGCTCAAGGTTTTGATTCAGTATCCATGAAGTGTGGGGAGGAACAAGTTTTGGTGGCATGATCAATATCTGTTGTACCGTATATTTTGTGCATGGAAACTTTCCTCGTATAATTCCCAACCCCTATTATTCTGTGCTATGAGATTGTGCATGGCCCAGTATCCGCAAGAGCATTCTTCAACTCTTCCGACCATTGTCGAAGAGGCTTCTTTCCCTCCCGCAACTCCCTGTAAAACGCTCGAAGCGGTTCTGGCAGATCATCGGCATTGAGAAGGCCATCATCGTCGACATACTCCTCTATGTACCCAATCATGGCCATGTCGAAGTTCCGGAAACGAATTTCGACGTCCCGAGCATACAGCCGCAGAAACGCTTCCAAGAAGACGTGAGCACGAGGGGCAAGAATAGGATGCACTGTAGACGGGAAGACTCCGGATCCACGGCCTGGTCGCTTCGTTGGAAGAACAGTGTGGTCAGACGCGAGCACCAAATATGAGGGCAGTTGAGATTCTTGGGGCGACGTGAGGGATCCGTCAAGTGGTGGTAAGAACCACAGCGTCTCGGATTGGAGATACAGGTTGACTGTGACTTCCGAGTTATCGATATGAATGTGGAAGGCCTGTGGCGGCGTATATCGTTGTTTATGACCCGACTGACAGAGATCGCCTTGGGAGCATGCAGACAGGTTTTCGAGGTTGGACAGCGTCTTGATGCTGACGTCCAGACGGTCGGCAGGAATTACGAAATCAATAGACTTGGGCGCTCGTCAGTTCTTGCCGAATGATTTGCATATGAAGGGGTAAATACACCGATGATTGACGGGATGCCATGCAGGATCAGGAGATAGTGGCCCCAGAGGAGGCAGGGCACCTGAGCTGAATTGAGAGCCTGCGCCACAGATGCCACGAATGAGGGTGAAAGATCTGGCATATTCGTTGCGTTATTTCCAACTTCCAAAGAATGAGCAGCGAGTTGAGCGAGTCTCGTTGAAATGTTTTACGGATGTTGCAAGATAAATATAGCGTAAGAGGTGGATAGTGTCAGACGAAAGTGGTTAGCTTAGGCACAGACCAAGGGTTTTTAGCGCTCCGTCAGTGCGTGCCGCTCCTTCACCACGCCAGAGCGAAGCTCGAACCCCGTCGTCACAGAATTCCTCGCCTCCTCCCGAAATAGCCAATATGATATTTGAGCGCTTCGCGTTACTACCGCCGGAACTGCAAATCCAGATCTGGGAAGACGCACTCCGTGTACCAACGGTTTGGGCGGCAACTCGCAATTACGAAGCGGGCAACTCTTCCGATAGAGGACATACCACTATCTGCAAGAGATTCATTGGGCCAGAGCCGTATTTGGCGGGTTTGGCGTGTATAGAATCGCGGCGGCTGCTAGAACAATCCTTTGGACAGCCTCTTCGTGGACAGCCCGGGTCGGCGACAACTCTCGGCGCCTATTGGGTGCATCTAGACACAACGGTCATTTATCTCGGCGATACTGCCACCGCAACTAAAATCCTGGAAACTTGGGATGTAAGCGAAGTCAGAAGGTTCAGGCTCGTCGCTTTATCTGATTTTGCGCTCGCCGCTATATCACACATACGATTTACAACGCTCGCCAAAGTCTGCCAGCGCTTGGCGACGTCATGTCCGAATTTACATACAATCATCATTCATCGGGTCGAAACGAACCTCGAAGGGAATGGAACCATTAGCGGGCATTTGAGTCGGGGAACGGCCGATCTGTATGCCAGGATTCCTGAGGAATCCGAATCTGAAATCTGCCGCAAGGAGAGTAGCTCTCTCTACCTGGCGTCGCTCCTAGGCGAATATTTCGGCGATGGACCTCCAAAAATACACTTGTTATCGCCGGAATATGCTGTGCCTTCACCTTGAGGCCCACTCATCGGCGATACGCTACCCGCTCCCCTGGGCAGCTCGAAACCGTTGCTGTCGTGGCAAACGCCATCCTTCTGTGGGGTCCAGAAGACACTCGTTCTGGGTGTATTGGTGAGGCACAGCAATACTACGATCTCGAGTACATATATCTTGTTCAGATGGCTCTGTCTAATCTTACAACAATACTTCCATCACTGATCAATTTTTCCAACGGTCATCCGATATATTCTATCAGCTCGATTGAAACGTAGCCTTCCATCATCATGTCGCCATCTCTAAGCACTCTTGAAAGGGCGGCCGCCGATGTTATCATTATCCTGAAGGGTATCAAAGAGTTCTCGAACGCCAGAATTGCCGTCATTGGTGGGATGGCTCTTTGGAAATACATGCCGAGTTTTAGGACTACCGACGTAAATCATCTAGATATCACGCAACTTTTCTATCAAACTGACCAGGTTCGCAGGACGTTGATTTCATTATCAACATCGACAGTGCCCCGGCGGGTGTCAAGCAGAAGCTCCTGGCGCTTTCCAATACTCCCTTCTTTACCCAAGCACAGTTCTTCTTCTACCAGATCCCTGGAGGATCAAGTGTTCAGATTGACATCACACCAGGGTGGCAGGTCAGTAATTTGTCTTCAATTGGTGATGAGAAAATTCTCAAAGTGCTAATATCTTCCTGCAGTCCCCGTACATGCCGACCGCCGCAAGAGCCATCAAAGACACACCGTCAAACTTCATCCCATATATTTCGCCAACCGATCTTATCGTCTTCAAGATCAACAGTTGCGGGCTACGAGCAACCGTGCCAAAGAAACGCAGGGATGCCAGTGATGCCGAAGTGATGCTAGAGAATGAAACTCGGACCTCGCCGCTCAGCCTCACCAGTGCTCAGACGGCCATTGTAGAGCCCTGCATTAGAGATGTGGTTGCACACGGAAATCAGACGGAAAATTGGTGGAGGCAGCGTCTTGGCATGCCAGCCCCTAAATGATTGTAAGGTCATCTGGCGGAATTTGTTGAATCTACGCAGTTGTACAACATTTTGTATCTCATCCGAGTTTTCTTATTCGTTGTTTTGGAAGTTAAAGCTTTGAAATACACGGTACCGTTATTCATACGCCTGCAGTACAGTTTTGCCAGAATTCCCTGATTATGAGGCCGTGAAATTTGCGAGTCTTCCGGGTTCTACCGAGACACGACATCATGGAGATAGCAGGTCGTTTAAGCTACATGGAGATACTTAGTGCGGTAGTTGAATCTGTTTGTAGATCTCAGGTTGCACGGAAATGCCTTACATAATCTGTAGGCGCCAGACTTGTCAACAAGCCGGCCGATCGTCGGCTTGATTCCTATTCGGGCATGCACGTGCTACCGCGTGCTCTGTGGAAGCGTGCAGGCCCCTATATGTGGCACGTTCGCCGATCAGGCCGCCGATCGGCCGGCTTGTTGACAAGTCTGGTAGGCGCGCATTTCTTGCTTCGACGAGACTATTTCACTCTCTCCAAACCCCAACCCAAGGCTTCCCGTATCACACCAGACCAAACACGCATGGCTCTCCAGATCCTCTCAGATCTTCATCTAGAGTCGCCAAAAGGATATGATATCTTCTCCATCGTCCCTTGCGCACCGCACCTTGCCCTCCTTGGCGACATTGGCACCGTCACACCTCACAAGGCCGAATTCTTAGCCTTTCTCACCCGCCAACTCAAGCAATTCCGCACGGTACTCTTCGTGCCCGGGAACCACGAATCTTACTCTTCAGACTGGCCCACCGCTCTCGCAATATTGCGAGAATTTGAGACGACCGTACAGTGTGATGATGATATCGCGCTCGGAGACTTCATCTTACTCGATCGCACCGCGTTTAAACTATCAGACATAAATTTTACGATCCTAGGCTGCAGTCTTTTCTCTCACATACCGCCTGAGAGCGAAATGGCTGTTAGCATGGGCTTGAACGATTTCTTCCAGACGGAGAGCTGGGATGTGGAAATGCACAACGCCGCGCACAAGCGAGATGTTGAGTGGCTGAACGCCCAGGTCGCTGCGCCCGAGCATGGCGACTCTAAGATAATCATTCTCACGCACTGGAGTCCATCGAGGGACCCTCGCTCAAGCGACCCGAAGCACGCTGCTAGTCCTATCTCGAGTGCCTTCTCGACGGACTTGTCGGATCAGCCATGTTTCCAGAGTGAAAAGGTAGAACTATGAGGTTTTAGTCATACGCACTTCAATTGCGAGTTTGTGGTTGAGCGAGGCGCAGGTGTAGGATCACTAAGATTGTTAACGAATCAGAGGGGATATTATTTCGCTCAGGCCGAGGGATTTGATGAAGATAAGACCGTAAATGTTTGAAAGGACACCGTTGCTCTGTGTTTCGACGACAGAGATTTGAATGCATAAGGACTACTGAAAATCCCCTCCCCACCCGTTTCTCTCTCTTGCTACTCGAACATGGTTAAATCTGTCCACCCATGGCGTCCTGGCAAGTCCATCTAAAGAGATGCGCCTGAATGACAGACCCTAATCGGCGATCTCGCCGACCTTCAGCTTCCATCCCCAGCACTCGCCATGCAGCATCACAGCTCCCGCAATTCTGTATTGACACCTCTAGATACAGCCCCAATGCGCAATAAATCGCGAATGAATCCCACTCACTAACCTTCGAATTCCTTACCAGCCAACCTCTCAAGCACTGGCCCCAAAAAGCCACCCCGGTATCTAACCTTCGCTTCTAATCCCCCTTCCTGAAGCCCCTCCAGGCCATACTCGACCACGTTCCTCAGCACCCTCATGACCTCGAACACCCCTAACACATTCGCCAACTAGCGACCGTTTGCAAACAACCCAGCGTCTGCGCACCGCCTGCGCGACTATTCTAGCCAACATTACTACGTCACAAGCTCTGCGCCCAAAACCGGCCATGACCGCAAGGGCCTACAGCCTCCATCAATTCACGGTCGCGCGACGATGTGCTGTTCTGCCCTCTTGCCATGGCGTGACGTCCATATTGACTCGTTGGTGATGCCATATGCGGGGAGGCGCGCCTTAGGGTCGATTTTGGCGGCCGTACTCGGCGTGAGTGAGGAGTCTCGAGACTTGGAGGGGGATTTCCATTGAGGTATTGGAGGACGAGGTTGATGAGGGGGCGTGTAAGTGGACACGAGCTTTTTACTTGAAAGCGACGGGACAAGTCGGTAGGGGCAGCGGTGCACGAGAGCGAGACGGAAGTTAGGTGCCGCAGACGCTTCTAGGACGTAGTACAGCTAGCACCTGGTCTTCAGATCGCGCGCGCTTGGTGGGTATGAACGGTGAACGTTAGAGTGGTTCGATGGGTGATGGTGTGGGTGGTGGAAGTGTTCCAGCGAACGCAGTGGCTGTTGTTAATGTTGTGTATGTCCTGTCCGCGCTCCGCGCACGAGCCCTGGCGATGACTAACCTAGAGAGCGCTTTCCCGACCCCCACCTACCCCGCGCACGAGTACCCTCGCAGACTTGATCGATTAGCTGACGGCATCGAGTCCGGCTTTATCCCCCAAGGGCTGGAGGTACGTCGTTTCGTATAGTCTTTGTTTGTCAGATACTCATACCCTTCCAGCAAGTCATCAATGCCGATCTTGACGTAGGCTGTCAAAATATCAGACCGGCTGACTACGATCCTAGCGATGTGCGCTCTGCTGACGAGCTGATGGCTTTCTGGGAGACAGTGAAGAACATGTTCCTCAATACACTCGATTGTAAAGATGGTAATCGCGATGAGAACGCGTAGTGTAATAATGTGGTACAGCCCATCCTCCATCTCGCGATGCGTATAGTCGGCAATGGATGGTGGCTCTAGAGCGTGTGCGTAGAACTTTCGTTGAACTCGAGTACGCCTCAACTAATTCATCAAGTCAATCCCAGTCCATCGATCCCGCTTATCTCTCCGAAGTACCCGCCCCCACCGCCAACCACGCCAACCGCTCTAAACTTATTGACCGTAAAATCGACTTCGTCTTTTTATTCTCACATCGCTACCCTACTTTCTCAGCACTATACAAACTTCTTACCGCCGCAAACAAAGGAGAAATTTCGCACTCACTTGATACATTCACAAAACGGACAGCGCTCTTTTCGGCATTTGAGGTGAAGCCGGCTGACGGAGTCCGTACCGAGGCCGAGCTGTAGATAAGCATATGAATCGCTGCAGCTTTGCGGAAGAAGTAGGAACTCGCATCTACTATGCAAGTCCTATTCGAGCCTGCGGCGATCGTTGAGCCTGCGTTTACTGTTATTAGCTATAAGCACTACGTATACTACGCCTATCCGAATAACGATCTCGTAGCCGGGAGAGGTGGTGTGCATGTGCTAGGCCCGGATTCGGACCGCTTAGGAAACCTAAGGACGGATTCGATTCGTGGCATCTTTCGATTGGTTAGAGTATATATAAACATGCTAAAGTATGGAATGGACAAGGACGAGAACGGGTATTGGGGTGGCTTTCTAGGCCCGGTACTTGAGAAGTTGGCCAGCCGTTAGGAGTACTCACTCCGCCTGGGCATGCCGATGGACTCAGCGCCTCCAGCCATGCGATGGAGGGCCAAAGGTTTCGCCACTAAGCGGCAACATTGCGCTCAAAGCACAATACCCGGTGCGTGTACATGATCCATACAATGAAGCGACGATTTTCCGATACTCGCAGCGATTTGAATATAGTTTGACACTGGTGGGAATGCTATTACATAAAGACGTCCGCATCTTTGCAAATGGAACCCTCCCGCCCGCTCATACTACGACTCTAGTGGCTGACGGGGAGGACGGGGGGCAGGCCGTGCTTGAATGCCGTGGTGAAGTAGCCAATCATACAATCGTGAACTGCCTCACTTCTGACTCTCTCATCCAGTCCACCTCGTAGTAAGTTATTAACTCTTCTGGAATCCTCACGATTCCGATGCGCCGCCATACGTCATTAAGCTTCGGGAGAAGCACCAGGCAGACTCTGGGATGGACCAAAAGGATGGTCACTTTAGAACCATTAATGACTTTGTGTGGTCCATTTAATCCCAGCGGGTAGTCTGCGAAGAAAGCTATATCATACCCTGCTGACCCTTCGACCTCGGGAATTGCAATCTTCAAATGGTAGTGTGCAGGATCAAGTTCGTCTTGCTGATCTCCCGTACGAGAGCTAGTGTGCGTGTAGCATAGAGTGGCTGTAGTTGCAGAGGCTTGGACAGTAATCGACGCAAATTCAACAGCTCCGAAAGGATTTCGCCCGGGAATCTTGATATCGTACATAATCTGGTCTCTTTTCTGGCCGAGGGGTGTTGGAGAAACGAGATCGGCTTTTGCCTTGCCCTTCTGGGAAGGGAAGGGAGCTACTGGAGGTTGCTGCTGCGAGGTAAGGAACGAGGCATCTGGGTTAAAAGGGCGATGTTTCGCGTACCTGTCTGTTGGCTGTTTGTGTCCATGGTCTAGATGCTCCTGCTTGTACTGCGTTCGCTTCTACTCGTCTAGCGTTCGATTCGGAACTACGGACGCGTCCATCGCGTTCCCTGGGGCTCTCTCTAAAACTGGTTAGGTCGAACCAGTAGCTGACCGGGCCATCGACAGCTATCCAGGACCATGATGGGCCGCGGTATTCTGCAAGTCTCGCAGCTTGGTTATTTTCGAAGTATAGGATATCTTTGCGCCACATAAGATCGGCGCATATGGAGTCCGACCACAGACCAGCTATGTAGTCCCCGCGATCATGCTGCATACGTTCGCATAGTCCAGAAAGAGCAGGGAGCCGATCTGTGGGCTTGGTCAGCTCAAGTGCTGAGTATTGCTCTACAATACGATGGAACTGAAGAAAGAGCTCCGGAAAATCTTTCCATTCGGCTTCGCGGCGCACGATCTCGGTAAGACTCAGTCGTGGAATACCAGGTGGTATACTACTCTTCGCAGAAGGCCATACCGTCATGTCAGAGAAGAGCTTTCGTGTGCGATTTGGGCGCCGCAGCCAGGCAGATGTTGCTTCGTCTCTCTGGTTTTGGCTACCTTTAATAGCTTCATATTGTATACCATTACGGCTCTGGCCTCCTTCTAAACCTCCACATTCGCAGATACAGAGCCTCCGACACTCCCAGACGAGTTCTTGTTCGCAAAGATGGAGAATGCGCGGAGACAACAACCGCTCTTGAAACACCCATCCTCTTGATAGTAAAGGGAAGGGGTCCTTGATTTGCCTGGGATTGGCCGTATCCCAGTGTCTTAATGGCTCCCGAACTGCAATCCGGCATTCCGGGACGTTATACGGAAGCTTGATCTCAACGTCCGAATCCAGACCTTGACTTTCAGGAAAGCAGCCGTGTGAGTCACTTGAGGAAGCTGTGGCGGCCAGTGTCAATGTGGCATTCTGGTAAGTATCTGCCATCTTTGACGATTCGATCTCCCAGTCATCCATGTCGTCCTGAACAATGCAAAGAGAATCAATCCAGAGTAGCTCAATATTGAGCTTCAGCACAATTGTAATAGCGTGCTTGAAGGTCGCTGGTATGGCATCCCAAGGAATGCCCCGTCTATGGTCTTCATGTGTCTCTGTAGTTGTAGTACATATTCGTTCTTTACCCCAGACATGTGATAACGCAGCATACGCGCCGTACTCAGGGACATTGGGATCGATTCCGGGATTGACAAGCCGTACGGAGATTTTGCCATCGGGGTCTTCCCGTAGAGATAGAATACGCTTGGGACGGCGATTCTCCTCAGCATCTGCGCATAGGACGTGAGTGCGCTTACAATCCTCCAAATGTGACCGTGCCCATTTCAAGGCTTGTTCGGAAAGGGGGTGACCACTGGTAGGTGGTCGAGGCAGTATGGCTTTCCAGGCTGATGGATGTGTCAGTGAAAGTCTTCACTAGTCTCATTGCAACAGTGAACGTACCTTGCGGCTGAAGGCTGTAAAATTCGAGCTCCAACCTCGGTCTTTCATCAAAAAAGTACACTTCGAGAGATAAGCTGTCACGATGATCTTTCCGCTGATTGTGACATCGAGCATAGACGCTCCTGACGTCCTGTAGCAAGGAACAGCCATCTAGACTTCTCGCCTGCCGAAGGCCCTCTAGTATAACCAAACAAGAGTTACAGTCCCAAGCCGATTGCAAAAGCTCCTCAAGCGTGAAATTGAACGCCAAGCGTGGTTGATATTCACGCTTCTTTTCTTGGTCGTTGCACAGCGCGCAGCGGGCCATTTGGGACTGCTGTTTACTCACACGTCTGATAAGCAGCAGTCGGAATCCGAGAACGCAGCTAGATGGCTCTAGCACTGAATTTGAACTTTTTTTTTTTCGAGTGTTAAGAGGCAAAGTTCTTCTGACGGCGGCTGCTGCCTGCAAGGCTGAGTGTCGACGACAAGCGGGGCTTCAGCTTCCGGCTGCTACGAGTGACGCAGAGAGAATCTCGTGGCGTGCTGGGAAGAAGGGCCAGTTTTGCAAGCGACTGTAGCAGGCATGTAGCTATGAAACCGATACGTTACAGAAGATCTAGGAGGTACTAGAATAGGGATGGCTCTGAGTGCACTTGGAGAAATGCGGGGTAGTCTATCCACTGTTGCCTAGATACATCGGTGTTATAGTTGTTCCGCCCTCCCTCTCGCATAGAGCTTGGGCCTATACCCAACGTGACGACACTTGGCTCCTTGGCACGCGGCTTGCCGACTTATTGTGTAACGTTTGAATCCTTGGTCAGTCGCAACAGCATCTCATGCTGAAAGCGCCGACTGTGTAGTGTAAATCTTTTAATCTCCAATCGTCGTGTGTGACGTGTGGGTCTACGACGCTTTGGATTTGGTCTGGTATATGTCTTTGGCGTTCTTCTATCTATTTAAGGTATAGATGTGCGATACGTCCGGGCATATGAGCAAGGCCTTTACGAGATAGGTACTAAGAGAGCCTATGGACCCTTTTGAGACTATAATCTTACTAACTTTCGTAGATTTCTAAGATAGAATGTACTAAAAGCCCTGTTCATACTCTACGAGTAAAGTTCTAAACTTAGACGAGTGTAGAGAGTCTAGAGCTCAGTCTCTAAGATAAGCGCTAACAATATATTCTATAAGCTATTATACGCTAGAGTTATTATAGATAATAGATAGAGTTAGATCCATGTTCTCTAAACCGTGTTTTAATTCGCGCGGAAGTCTAATTGCCATCGAGGATGTTGCGTCACCTGACTTGCTGACCTAATCCTGCCCCGCGTGTTTGTCTCGTTCCTCAAGGCTTCTGCATGGCCGAATCCGCAAACCGCTTCGTTGCATGCTTGTGGCTGATCTTTGTTCGTAACAGCTGTGGACGATGGAAATGTGGTACGGATGCGTGACAACGTGAATCAGTGTTATGAACCTAAGCGGGGATGGCGGCGTTTATAAACGACAGGCCGCCATATACCCTTTGTGAATAGATACTACGGAATACTGCGCCGCGACATTGCTCCTCCAATGAAAGATTTGTTCTACAGGAGGCGAGGGCGTACCCTTGCACCTGTGGCGCTGGGGCACTAGGGGATATCGCATAGAAGGAACCCTAACCAGGCTGCTGGCATTGTAGGTTCAAGGACTAGCGACTCGATCAAGTCAATTCAACACTAATTGGGTCGATTGACTTGTGTACATAAGAGACTTGAATATCAGTGAAGATAAGAGGACGACTATAGAAACCCTAGCGGCCGGAAGTCTAAGCTAAAACTCAGAATAATGAATTACATAAAGAGAGTACTCAAGGAGAGAATTGCGCGTAGTGATAGAAGAAATAACATCCCCCTAGTGTGTACAGCCAAGATAAAGCGCATTAAGACAATACTTAGACTACGCTTCTTTCCTAATTAAGAAGCCATTATTTTGCAGCTTCTGCATAACTCTCTTCGGATCGTATTTCTCTGCCGTCTTCTTGATAAAGTCGAAGTTCTTCTTGCCGTAACCGCTGAGGACCTTTGAATCGACATTGGCATTGTTGGCATAGATGATTGGCAAAAAGGAGCCCTCGCTTTTGGCTTTCTTTGTCCAAGCTGTATACCAGGTTTCGACTGCCTTTTGTGCGAGTCCATACTGGTTGACATCGGGAAACGTTACGTATACGTCGTGCCCTAGTATGCTATCAGTATCTGTTCATGTGGAACCATGACTCTATGCTTACAGAATTGGGGAACGTCGGTAAGTCCCAGAACATTTCCGCCATTGCGCGCTCTGCCTGCTTTGACTAGCTCGGATGTAAATCCTTGAGGCGCAAAGTACATGAACATGCCGGGTTGCATCAATTTTGCAGCGGCAAGGTATTCGTCGTACGCCTCAAGTATCAGTTTTGCGTTTGGTATCTTTTGTGCAACGGAGGTGTGGTAGTATCTGCGTAAGTGTCAGCGAAAACTATTGAGTTAGGGTTTACAACGCAAACGTACGAGCCAGGACTCTCGCCGTTTGCCCCGTTTCCAGACGATCCTACGGTAGCGAATAGCAATGAAGCCACCGTACCATTCGTCGGTTTAACGAATTGCGTCATGACAGGGATCGAGCGGAAGGGTTTGAATTCTGGCGAAGAACCAACGTGGCCGACGTGCCCATAGAAGACCAGGGTCGAGTTCGGCGACACCTCCACTTGTACGACGGCATCACCGGGGCCATCTGCGCGGAGAAATTCGACATACGCTTCCAAGATAGCTCTCGTCGAGTTTGTGTGGTAGAGGCTGACTTCGTAATTTATGTTCAGCACGTTCGAGGTCATGACTTCGAACTCCGTGACGATGCCTAGAAGAGTGCCACGTCAGTTTTGAATGCTCGAGTCACTCAACTGCAGATTCATACGTACCAAAGTTGCTAAGACCGCCTTTTAAACTCTTGTACAGGTCCGCGTTCTGGTTGGTAGTCGCGTTAACCACTTTGCCACTTGGCAGAACGACCTGTCAGGTTAGCTTCAATCATAACGAAATAATAGCTTGCCGGGATTTACCTCGTATCTAACAACCTGGTCCAGCCCTAATCCTTGCTTTTCATTAAAGAGAGAGATACCACCTGTTTTGCAGCATGTCAGTACAACTCATCGAGCAAGGATGCTGAAGTCCCATACCACCAAGAAGAAAGCCACCGACCCCGACTCCAGGATCACGGCCTCCGATGACCTGTACACCATAGTCCTCAATCCAATCGTACACGGTCCTCCAGTTTTGACCCGTTCCAAGAGTTGCGTACTTCTTGTCGGCGCTCAGGACCTTCTTTTGAAGTCTTTCCAGCGAAATGACGACGCCATCGCTTCCGACAGCGTTCCAACCAGGGAGAGGGAGGTGGCCCCAACTGCGGACAGCAAATTTGGTGTTGGTCGCTGTCAATACACGCATGACCAGCGATACATCGTCGCTTGTGTTCGGAGTTACAAAGCAGGCTGGATCCTTTTCACATATTTCGGAGCTGTAAGGATTGTTAGCAAAATATACCATAGCACCAAGAAATTGGTAATCTTACTATGGAACTTGCGCCAAGGTCTGGTAGTACTGTGACCCGCCTGTGAAAGTTTCGTTGCTTGGAAAGAGATGTTGTAAGACGCTGCACGTCAGTCGTGCATTTCCCGTGCATGGGATCTTCTTCGACCAAGCAGAATCCAGTCCAAGTGCACCCAAGGACTTGGAACAGGCATCGTTGGACAAGGGAGGGTTCCCTGTTGGCCCTGCATATGCAGTACCAAGAATGGCAAGTGCCGACGCCCACGTGGTGATGAAGAACATGACGAATTTAGCCGAAAAAAGCGCTCAAAGATCAGAGATGCTGGAACTGTTGCTGGAACTGGTACCTCAGATATTAAGACGATCCAAAGTCCTTATACTCTTCGAAACGCCCCCAACGACGCCAACAACGCCCCCAACACGATGTCCGAGGACCCTCAAAGCCTCACCAAGATTAGAACAAGCCTAGAACATTACCCCTGGTGAGTGATCATCCTTGTGGATGTTCCGACCTAAGCCGTGGTTCGGCCGGATCCACGTGCGGCTGCCTGCGGTGGCTTGGACTACGCCTTACGGCTATCGGCCGAAAGCTCCATGCTCGGTAGTGGTCAAGCTAAAATCAACGCGGAAATTTGAAATAGTGGCATTGATTTCATGTTTCGAGCTGAACATGCATTTCGAAACAATTCCATTTAGATAGTATCATGGGTACTAACACCAATACAATAAATTTGAGGAAGGAAGCAACAAACCGGCATTCTCTGCGCCACACCTCTGCAGAATGCGGGCCGTAGTCTTTCGCAAAGGAGCTTGGCAGCTGGCTCAACTACACTTACACGAAGCATGGCTGTGCTATTACCCAGCTGATTGGGTTACATTGTTCTGACGTGGGCGTCGGTTAATGTATTGGAAGCATGGGGATTATGTCTCTCAGCTAGCACAAAAGACATACGCCTCAATATCTTACAGATGTCAAATATACTTTTTAGAATCTGGAGCAACGCCACAGTACCACACTGCGCCTTTTGCACATATGAGTAAGAGATGGCCTCAGCAAACACGAAGCCGAGGCTGACAGCTACACCTAGTGACATCTACGACGTCGACCTTGTAAACAGGTTGAGCGCTGCACAATACGTACTCTGCCAACTAGTATGCTGACTGTCGAGGAAGCTTACGTTGCATTGCTGGCGTGTCTGCTGGTGGTGTTCGGTCCAACATACCTTACCCTTGGGGGCTAGTGTGTGATTATTTGTATAGGTCCTCATTCCATATGAAGCGGGTGAGCTCTTATGTAATTTATCACGTAGCCTAGTTGAATCTTAACAGCTGCAAAGTATTGAATCTTAACAGCTGCAAAGTAGGCGGCAAGATTTTGGAGGCAAACGAACGTCAAAGCTGTGCATGACAGTAATTTATGTGCTGGGTCGAGCTGTCTCGAGGCTCTCTATCTCGGACCTGGGACACATCCCCTAGTCCTTGGTTGGCCTGCATGTGTCGTGAAGTAAAATTGGCAGTGGAAATTGTCGCATTTTGAAAGGAATGCTTCACGGCAGTCGTTAGAAAATCCTCTTTGGTTCGGATTTTGGGTAAGCCTTGCTCGTGTATGTAGAAACCATTTCTCGGCCGATACAGCGTAATCACGTGCTGCACCATCAGAAGCCTGCCAAAACTACTATCACACACAATAACTTATATCGTTGCTCGCGACACGCCTTTGGCCGCGCGGAATTCGACCTTTCATCGGCCGTACGCGGAGGAGTCATCGGTAGAGTTGAATAGTTTCCACTTTGCATTTAGGTTTAGGCGGGTAATAGAGATGCCTCTGTTTTGTGCCCATCAGCGAATTCAGCTGATAGTGATGACGTTACGAGAGACACTAAGATGCTGAGTCGAGTCTCTTAGGGTGTCTGCGCCGCAGCTGCCACGCGGGCGCCACGTGGGCGCCACGTGCAGTGTTTTATGTACACAACGGCTCTTGCCCGGCCGAGAAACACGAAGGTGCGTTTTTCGTCCGCAGGCAGGTGGACCCAAACATTCGTCTCCCCGGAAGTTAGCAGATCGGTTTGCTTAGAATGTTTCCTTTCTACTCTTCTATGCCTCCGCGCCGCCGAGGAAACCAATGTGACGAACACGCAAACATCTCGATCCACTGCTTTGAATCATGGCCGAAATGATACACGAGCTGAGCAGTACGAAGGAGCTGAACGACAGAGTCACCGATGCCCCCAGCGACTCTGCAGGTGAATCCGACATCGTGCAGATTTCGTTATTCTCCCTTCTCTCGCTGATGGTGGGCATCGGCCTTGCTGTCTTTCTCGTCGCACTTGACCGCACTATTATTGCCAATGCTATTCCACTTATCACCAACGAGTTCAATTCACCGGACGATGTAGGATGGTACGGGTCTGCGGCAAGTTTCGAATCTTTATGTTACGTTTACTTCTAGAGCTAACCACTTATACAGTACTTACTCACAGCATGCGCCTTCCAACCGATATTTGGTCGCGTATTTGCGCATTTCGATGTCCGATGGTCGTTTCTCGCCTCACTGTTTATCTTTGAGCTCGGCAGTCTGATCTGCGGCGTGGCTCCTAACAGTGCCGTTTTGATCATCGGACGAGCTATTGCCGGTATCGGTTGTGCGGGCGTGTTTTCTGGGTGTCTTGTCATTATAGCCGTGACAACGTCTTTGTCTGTCAGACCGGTGTATATGGGCGCGATTGGATCAGTGTAAGCAGCCACTCCTATTCATTTGCCCTGCCAACATAGCTGAGATATACGTGTAGATCCGGCATCGGCAATGTGTGCGGACCGCTGATCGGTGGCGCCTTCACCAGCCATGCTACCTGGCGTTGGTGTTTCTTTGTAAACCTGCCAGTGGGGGCAGTTACGTGCATTCTGCTTCTTCTATTCTTTCACCCTTCAAAATCTAATCGCGGGCAAGAGGGTAGCTTCGTAACGCGTCTCCTGCGGCTTGATCTGATCGGCAACTCTATCCTCACCGTCACAGTGGTGATGCTACTGCTAGCCCTCCAATGGGGCGGTATCGAGTACGGCTGGGGCAGCTCAAGGATCATCGGTCTTCTCGTCGCATCAGGAGTTGGCTTCGTGATTTTTGGGCTGTGGCAGCACAAAAAAGGCGCTGAAGCACTAACGCCGCTCTATATCATGGCTAACCGTGGTGTTGCCGCCGGTATTGGCGTCATGTTCTTCCTCAGCGGCGCGTTTCTTGTACACAGCTACTACCTGCCATACTGGTTCCAAGCGGTACGTGGCCGCACGCCCGTCCAGTCCGGCGTCGATATCACACCTT
>Ga0247733_1000372_pt1 | contig 18144 bp, 21 predicted proteins | sample UWRJL043104R2_FD_180932 | JGI IMG/M metagenome (GOLD analysis project Ga0247733, IMG submission 180932) | Plant litter microbial communities from Arlington Agricultural Research Station in Wisconsin, United States - UWRJ-L043-104R-2 | ecosystem: Environmental > Terrestrial > Plant litter >...
GGGCCATAGCCTTAGGGTCAACTCTGTGGCCTTCTCGCACGACTCGACCCGGCTGGCGTCGGCGTCCTGGGACAGGACCGTCAAGATCTGGGATGCCAGCAGCGGCGCGTGCCTGCAGACGCTCGAGGGCCATGGCAGCGTAATCAAGGACCTGGCGGGCTTTGAAAACCATCATCCTATTGATCAGGGTATTGTCATAAGCTCAGATAGAACCTGGATTACTCATAATGCTCAAGAGCGAGTGTGGATCCCATCGGAGTATCGGCCAGTGTGCTCAGTTGTGTCAGGAAGATATATGGGTCTAGGCACAGGCTCTGGAAAGGTATGGATAATCTGGCTGAAGTAATAATCGTCCTCTTAGTGCTGCAGTAGCTATACGGGTAACACGTATACAACTTCACCACTTATTATCTCTTATCTCTATTTTAATAGATCGGCATTCACAGAGGGACGGAGATGTACGGGTATATATATGTGAGTTCGTTGCCACACCGAACCTTCTAGCAATCTTTGTGATGGGCTAAAGTCCGATTACCACCGTGGTGGTAGTACTTCCTCGATGATATCTCGGTTATAATAACGTCCGAGCAGCGCTTAGGCCAGATCCCCGGTGTTCGGCTATACATTACGCTGAGTTAATTCCGGGGCCTGTCCCTACAGCTTAAGCTTTGAAGCGTTTGGTGTGTAGCATGCAGTGACATACAAAGGTAATTAAAGCTGATTTCGGTAACTTAGCGACTTGAGCAATTAGGTTTGTTGTCGATATAATTATATAACTAAGTAGTGCAGTATAGTACGAAGGAGCTCGTTTTTTCTGAGCGCTAACTGTTACGGGTCACTTCTTACTGAACCTGATCCAGGTGAGGGGAGGACAGTTTGGTGTAATGAGCCGAGGTAGTATTCAATTGGATCGAGCGAAGGAGTCAACTGCCTTCGTATAGGTGTGATGTAAACCAATTCACGGAACCGCGTTCAGTGAATAACTAACAAGACTGTGTGATCTGGCAATGATTCCAAAATATACAATCTGTGTTAAGTTTTGACTACGAAGAGCCATAAGGGCTCTTTTACGTAGGCTATATAGAATAGGGGTGTCGTCCATCCCGTCCATCCTGTCAACCCCATTGCGCCAAGTCCGACGGGACTGGTGAGACGTACGGGACCACGTGATATCGAGACCACGTGACGATGTTGCATACTTAGCTCCTTGGCACCGGAGGGGTATTACCGTGCGTGGCTATGGCTACTAGTTTGTTCATGCTAAGGCTTAGTCTTAAGAAGTTAGAAGAAGATTGGGCTTGTTGTTGTGGTGTTATACTTCCTTGAATGTAGGTATTAGTTTTGGGCTAGTGCTTATTAAAAACTAGCTCCTTCGTAAACTGCCACATTTCCTAAGCATCTATGTAGAGAAGGCCTGAAGCTGTCTATTTAGTCGCTAGGTACAGTTTGTAGACGCAAGACACCTTACCTAATAGAGTAGGGGTGTATACCCCTGCGCACATTCCGCAGAAATCCTGTTGCAACCGTGTTCATGGGTGAAGCTGCATTCGCTAGCGACTGTACATAGCTACATCGGCCAGTGAAACGTTGCGGCGTACTCCCGAACCAAGTCGGGCTGCAGTAACGAAGCCGGAGGGTGAGATAATGTAGATGCAACACTTTAGGCATCACACCCCTGTCCCCGGGAACGCGCCCTTTTTGTTCACCACGACGATGCCGTGATCGCGCGAGATGTAGCCTTTCATCAGACCCTGTAGTGGTTGTCAGCCGTGATGAATTAAGCGGGCCACGTATGAGTCGCAAGGATGCCTAGCGAGATGTTGCGGCCTCGGAGAAGGCGAACAAGGCTACGCTAGCGGATGAGTGCATGAGACATGCAGACGTGATGGTGGGTGGTGGGTTAGGGTTGCAAATGGGGTGGCGATAGTTAGCGCTTGGGAAGTCACCACGCACGCACCTTGTATATCATATTGGCCAACAGGCACTCGACCTCGTCATCCTCGATCGCCTGGCCGCTGCCCGGTCCCGCGGTGCCCATCCGGAAGGCCGTCGCGAAATGGTTGATAGGTACCCTCGACTTCCGGACCCTGTCGCTTTCCCTTTGCCCTTCCTTCAGGTCCTCGTAGCCTTCCGCTAGGAAAACCTTTCTCAGCAGATTGCGCAAGGCGATGTCGCGGCTTCGCTCTAGGGTCAAAAAGACACGGCGTCGCACGAACTCCGGTTCTCCTTCGACCAGAGCCTTGTCGAAGCCTGATAGGTCGCCCTTCAGGATGGCTTTGACGAGGTCGCCGAAGAGGTGCCGAACGTATGGGTATTCGCTGAGCAATTGTGCGCTCGGAATCTTGTGTTGTGTGATAAGTCGGCATGGCACGAGGTACGTGAGAATACGTCTGGGGTCCGTTAGCACATTAGCACAATGGAATGGGTTGGCTAAGCTCAGCCTACTCCTTGTTGCGCACGCTTCCGAAGTAGCATGTGTTCCATGCCTCTGTCAGGTGAGCGTCTGCCTATTGATAGTGAGCTCATGGAAGGTAGATCGGGCATGGTATCTGACCCTGGCGTAGTCTTCCTGTAGAAAGGAGAGCACCCCGACATAGTATTTGAACGTAACTCGATCCGGTGCGTGGAACAGCTCGAACGCCGGCAGCTCCTTTTGCGCATTGATAGAGTTGACTACATTCTTGGACAGGCTGATGGCTTTAAGCTGAGCTGGAGTTAGTGCTGCAGCCCCAAGCATTCTTTCTGGGACCGTACCTTGAAGTAAGCCTTGAACTGGAGGTTTGCGATGCGATAGACCCCCCATTTTCGAGACGTAGATAGATCCGGATTTCTGTCCAGGTTAGTCATGGCACAGATCTTATTGACCTAAGATGCCCACCTGTCGCTCTGACATAGGTTGAAGATCTTATTGAGAACCTGGCAAACGTCTTCGAGCTTCTTCATCCTTGTGCTAGTGCTCACAATCTCCTCCTGGACGCTCAAACTGTCTGCACCGAACGCGGCCGGCTTGGCTTTTGCTAATTGTTCATCTGCCATAACGGCAAACTTCCTCAGGTGATTTGCAACAGAGGCCAGAGTGAAGATGGTCCAATGCGGCAAGCTCCCATTCGAGATGTATTTGATGAAGTTCAGAGTCAAGTCTTTCCAGGTGTCATATACATCAACGGACAGCCGTTCTGAAAGCTTGCCCTGACTCTCCGCTTGTTCTGCCTTGAGTATCCTATCCACGGCACGCCAATAGCAGGCGATGATGTCGACCCAGCCCTGACCCTCGTCAAACGTTGTCCGCGTCGGCATCAGGTTCTGGAGTGCGTTCCTGACATCGCCGAGGACCATGACCTCGTTCGAGGCGCGCCAGAAGTTGTAGAGGCGGAGGGGGTCTTCCGGCGGCGCGCGTGGCTCAAAGAAGACAGCTACGTTCTTGGGCGACTGCGAGGCATAGGCGGCCAGGAAGGGCCCGAGTGCCTCCTGCATCGCCATGTGTGATTTATGGGGGTTTTGGAGATTAATGGGAACTGCGCAGTGGTTATTGTGAGGAGCTGCGCAACATCGTGGCGGGTTTCAGACGTTGCGCATGTTTATTGAGGCCGCGGTGGAGGGGCAGCTCGTCGTTGTCTGAGCGCGGAAGCGCTGGCGTCGATTAATTGCCAAGGCCTTAGCTCGCAAAGCGCTTAGCGTGCCCACACGAAATTCGACAGACGAGTTCAACACCCGACACTTGACCTCACGACAACACCCCTACTAACACCACAAACCAGCAAGGTGAGTCTTTATCAAGCCGTACTGTATACAATCGATTGCTAACTGTGTCGCAGATGGGTAAGCAGCTCTCTCCTCCTCCGCACCTGCGGTCCCGCAATTGTAGTCCTGTCCTCGCATTTCGACGCCCGCTATCCTGAACGCCCAAGTGCCGCCCCTCGCGAGAAAAAAAAAATACTATGCAGAGAAATTATACGCCGAGCAGGGATGCACCGAAGAAGCCAAAGACCGTTGTTCAGCGTGTGGTGGATGTTGGAGATGTGGCTCTCGTGGACGATTTCGCATGCCGATATACATGATCGTGCCGCATCGCGCTTCAGGACCACTCGCGCTTCGCAAAATTCTGCAGGACATCGGACTACAATTGCTGGACTGAGCGAACCGCTATGAGTGAATCGGACTTAGCTAACTTGCTCAGGTCGTCTTTCGGAATACCAGGTCATCGGGCGCCACCTGCCCACCGAGGCCAACCCGGCTCCTAAGCTCTACCGCATGCGCATCTTTGCTCCCAACGATGTCGTCGCCAAGTCGCGGTTCTGGTACTTCCTCGGCAAGCTCCGCAAGATCAAGAAGGCGAACGGCGAGATCATCTCCATGAACCAGGTTCGTACACCGCCTGCGCAAGCCATACACATATGGCTTGACCTCGCCGAATACAGGCTGACTCCGCTAGATCTACGAGAAGCGCCCCCAGAAGGTCAAGAACTTCGGTATCTGGATCCGCTACGATTCGCGCTCCGGCACCCACAACATGTACAAGGAGTACCGTGAGATGTCGCGGACTGACGCCGTCGATGCTCTGTACCAGGACATGGCTGCCCGTCACCGATCTCGCTTCAGGTCGGTTCACGTAAGTTCTACCACTTGCGTAATTCCAGCCAGACCAACAATTAACACCACCTAGATCCTGAAGGTCGTTGAGGTCGAGAAGACCGACGACATCCGTCGCCCGTATATCAAGCAGCTCCTCACCAAGGGCCTCAAGTTCCCGCTGCCCCACCGCGTCAACAAGCAGCATGGCAAGAAGATCTTCGCTTCCCACAGGCCGTCAACTTTCTTCTAAGCGTCTTGTTTCATGGAGTGGGGTCTGGATGGCAGGCATGGAAGGGATGATACGGATTTCATGGGCTTTATGGCATGGCTTCAAAAGTGAAGTGTACTAGGAACGAATCAAAATCCCTGATACCTACCATGATGCAATCTCGGCACCGTTTTGGAATGATGAATCGAGTGAGGGCATGGGAAAGCACTCAATACGAATTGATGATCGCTTATGCGAGACTGTTATATTGATACTCTAGATTTTAGACTTCGGCGCCTTCTCAATCTTCGGCCTTCGCACTACATCAATAGGGTTCCACCATGGGTATGCCGACAGATCCGTGTTATCCATCGACCCGGTGAACTCGGCAGGTCGCTTCTGCATGAAGGATTCCACGCCCTCCTTGTTATCCCTACAGAGCACTTAGCCGCGTCGCCATATTAACCCAGGGCAGAAGAGGGACTCACTTGGACGTAAACAACTCGAACAAGATCCTCGAATCCAGCAAATGCGTCGCCTCGGCACTCCCCGTATCCCTGAACATCATCTCCTTCATTAAATACGTACTCACCGCACTCGTGTTCTGCACCACCTCCCTCGCGACCTTCAACGCCGCCGGCAGCACATCCTCAGGCCTGTCCACAACCTCGGCGAACAGCCCGCTCCACACGGGGTGCGTGGCGAGGTAGGTAGAGCCCGTGGTGACGGCCTGCATGGCCCGCGAGTGCCCGATCAGTCGGGGCAAGTAGAACGAGGAGCACGCCTCCATGACGAGGCCGCGGCGCGCAAAGACGAAGCCGATTTTCGACTTGGAGTGCGTGATGCGCATGTTCATGGGGAGCGTCATGGTGATACCGACGCCGACGGCGGAGCCGTTCAGGGCCCCGATTGTGGGCTTGCGCGAGTGCGCTATGGCTAGGGTTACTCTGCCGCCGCTGTGGAGGACGTCAGCTTTTGCGCTTCAATCTTCTACGTCCCCTCACTTGCATCCCCCAGACCAAACCAACCACTACGCAAAAAAAGAAAAAAGAGAGTCCAAGCACACCTACCCATCCCGATGCTCAGTAACCGGCTCGGTCCCCCCCACAAACCCAATCTCCAGGTCCGCGCCAGCGCAAAAAATGCGCCCATCGCCCCCCGTAAAAACAATGCACTTAACGCGGTCGTCTATATCGAACATGCTATACGCCTCTTCCAGTTCCAGCATCATGGTGTTGGTGAAGGCATTGTGGTTCTGCGGGCGCCAGAGCGTCAGGATGATGATCCTGGGGTCCTGGTCGTAGTGCTGCGTGCGGATTTGCGTCCAGGGGAGGTCGTCGTAGCGGGTTGGGAGCTGTGGCGGGTCGAGGGGGGAGGGCATGGTTGGGGTTGCGTTGGGGGTTTGCGGTGCGGAGGGTGGGTGCGTTCTAGTAGTGTTAGTTTGTCTGCGGCGCAGTCTGGTCAGTGTGTATATAGGGTAGTCATCTATCAATGGCGTGCATGTTGCTCTAGCTCGTTGTTCACATTGTGTGCGGAGAAGCGTGTCGATAGAGAGGTGGAACCGAGGTTCGCTCTCGCGGCGTCATTTCCGGCTTGGCGGGGTGGTGGCCAATGGGTGGTTTGACTCGCTGGGGACGACTCTCGTTGACACCGGGATGGAACGATTGCTCCTGTGGTTCTATACTTTATTTCGGGAGCCTGTGTTGACACAATACGAGGAAATTATGGAGCTTGTGCTATCCGATTGAACTACTCATCATCAGCTCTGATGCTCTCCCAAACACACAATAGGTAGTTACACTATCATCGTACTTTAGTCCCAATAGCCTGTCCCTACAAGATTCCTATAGGGCCGTTACTTCTCCCTCCGCAAACGCTCTCCCCAACTCCTTCGCGATCCCCAATCGCAGCACTTTCAAAATATCTTCACCCTTAGCCCCACGCGGGAATCCCTTCCGCCAATCCCATCCCCTCTCCGCATCATCCAAGGAATTACCGCCCTTGACTAGTACCGCAGAGCTCTCGGTGCTCAGTCCCTGCACAGATCCAAGGTCTGTGCTACCGATGAGTGAGAATTGTGACGAGGCTGTGGTGAGATTTGATGTTGACTTTCCGAGGGTAGAGTCAGACGATGGGAGCATGGCGTGTAGGACTTCTTCGCATTGGGCGAGGATCATGCTTGGTGCGGTTGAGAGGTCTTCGACAGCTGAGAGGAGGGTGTAGAGGTGGCGGAGAGTGAGTGTGCGTTTAGGCTCTGGAGTGGTGTTAGTCGTCGATCCCGATAGAGACGGAAGACCAAACTTACGATTGACAAAGATCAGAGCCTCTCCCAGCAAAGGCAGAAGCACATCGACCTGCACAACAGTCTCAACCTCCGGGTCGTATAGGCCTCCTCGAATGCTGGAAGCCGCGCTGGAGATGATAACCGTGAGTGCATTAGCCGCGGCACATTTGCGAGCCATCGGCCTATGCGCCGGTTTCTCTCCCTTCTTGAGCACCACTTCTTCGTCCCTGAGATCGTAAAACTTGCGGATCGTCGCATACCCACTGAGACTGTTCGATAATAGTTGCGCAGCTTCCGAGTCAAGACTTGCCAGCTTCGTGAGAGTCTGTTTCGGGGACGTAATGAGAGATCTCAGCGAGGCGTCAAGCTCCGCCAATCGGGGGTATGCGATGGATTTGACTAGGCAATGGGCAACGAGCACACGGAGTACTTCTTGGATTTTCGGAGCTGCGTGAGCTCGCGCATAGTATAGCAGGGTATCTCCATAGTTTTGAGTGTTGGTGCGAAGGTGGTCGGCATATTTCTATTGCAAGTTAGTCCCATACTTCATGCTCCAATACATCACAACTTACCAGCGCAATGCCTAGAGCCTGCTTGGATAGGCCCAAATTGTGACACAGCTGGGTAATCTTGTCCACCTGGTTGCCGGACTGCAACGGCAGCTGGTCCAGTATTCGCTCAATTCGTTCGTTCGCCAAAAAGGTATCCTCCACTCGTCCTAGGACTTGTATTGCAAGCTCCCAGCCTTCTTTCACCGTCTTGCGGTCCTGGCTCACGATCTGGTCCCTCGATGTAAGAAGCTTGGAGTAGGCGATGAGGATATCGTCCTGTGAGACGCCACCTCGCTGCTGTTCGGTGTAGCTCAACACCATCAGGTCACTCTTGTCAAATTGGCCAAGAATGCCATCTGCTGGCACGAACCATTCGCCCACTGTGGCCACCTCAGCGACAGCAGCCGCGACCACTATTGATGATCCTTGCAGAATCTGCAACGCGCCTTCCACATTATCATCAATTATGCACGCCAGTCCGACCTCAAAGCGATCTGCGTTGTTGATGGTGAACTCGTCCTCGCCTCCAAGCACAGCGGCAAACGAAGAGCTTAAGCGCTGGGTGTATGCTTTAACGGGAGTCATATCAACAGTGCGTATCCGTTGTGTCCGCGCAAGCGATTGACGACTCGCTGCAAAACTCCCGTGGGCGACGTTGGAGAGTGTCTCTTCATCGCCATCCCACCAGATGGTGAGACACAAAGTAGCATCGATCCAATCCGTGGAGATTGCAAGAAGTTCTTCTTCGTTACCGAGCAGTAATTGATACAATCTGCCGAGGTTCTGGTAGACGGACCACGGCACCTTGCACTCGGCTTTGCGGCTGCGGGTGCTCAAGTGGAACATGGCCTGTGACTGTGTGATGCCGAAATGAGAGGCCTGGAGTGGTTGCGAGACGGAATGCCTGTTCTTGCTGTCGCCCTCTGCAAGCTCCTCGAGGTCGCTAAGAGCATGGTGTACGCGCTGCCTGAATATGTTCCAGTCATGGCCCTTGATATTCCAATCATTCGAGCGAACGGCAGGACATTCATCGAGGACATCGAAAGCACGTCGAGCAGCTAGTCTCGCATATTCGAGTTGCGTGCTTGTGTAGCCAGAGCCACCGGAATCGTCATGGGCTGTTTCGGCAACCTCAAAGTTAGCCCCCCTCAGGAGTTCCATGGTCTTTTGGAATTGACCGCGAGACGCAGACGCGCAAACGCTGTCCCAGTAATACTGGTGCCTTGAATACCCTCTAGTCTCCTTTAAAACCACGTCGATTTCAGCATCTATGGGGCGATGTGTGTTGAGCCATTCAAGTAACACTTGTGGGGTGGGGACAAAGTTGGCTGCACCCGGGCGGGTCAGTGCGAGCGATGTCGCTGCCGGTACCTTTTGGTCGAGTTTTGGGGCGGGGTGGTGGATGCCGAGGAGCAAGCTCGCCAACCGTGAGGCGTTGGTGAGAGCAGCACCAGAGCTAGACCGACTTGATGCCATATCTTTGTGTCCCGATTTGGGCGACAGAGCCTGCCACGAGGCCAGCAGCTCATGTGCAATGTCTCCGAGCACGGTAGCTCTCTTTTCGGGTGAATCGTTCTCGCAGGAGTCGGTCAGTTTCTCCATCAGTTGCTCAGTCTCCAGTATCATCTCGTCCGGTTCGTGCAGGTGTGCGCGATCGAAGCTGGGTGTCAGGCCCTTCGCGAGACTCGTAAGATCGTACTGGGATTGCTTTTCGCCAGAACGAACAATGGTCGGGCCATGCTGGTCATCTGTGGCACTAGTTCGAGACGCGACAGATTGCGACAGCCGACTCTGAGCTTGTGGGCGGCGTGGTGATGTTACGATGTCGTCTTCATCCTCATCCTCGTCCTCGTCCATCTCGTCGTCGTCGTCGCCCTCCCCGTCCTCGTCCATATCTTCGTCGTCCTCTTCCGACCCTTCAGCATCATCGTCTTCAGCTTCTGGCGGGCTGCTAGGGACGCGGAACCCAGAGCTTGACGTCCTTCCCCGCTGCGACCCTGGGCGCCCTGAGGTTGATGCTCGTATAGACCCCAGACCGGTGCCCTCAAACAAGCCACTCTTGGGCGGGGAGCTGCCGTACGTCGATGCCTGGAACTGGAACCTGCCGGGCTGCTGGAAGTTGGGGCGCGTGTTGCCAAACAGACTGTTCCCTAGCGGGGGTGCCCCAGCAGGTGTGGAGGAGGGGATTTTGGAGTGGTCAGGCGGCGGGCCGGCTGGAGTGGTCGACGGCGCGAAGTGACTGGAGCGGCGGGAGTCGGGCGTGCCAGGCGGCGTGGACGACGGGACGCGGAACATGGCTCCTGTGGTGCTCGACGAGCTACGATTCGGCGCGCGCGAGGGAGGTGAGGAGGCAAGCTCGGGAAGTCAGGCAGGTGATTATCGCGCAATTGGCATGACAAGGCGTGTTCACAGCTTCGGCGGGCGTCTGCCTTGTTGCAAGGTGTTGTTGGGGCTGGAGGGCTCTCTTCCCCGTTGCGATGCGCGCTGCACACGGTAAACTTCGCGAGCTCGGACAACATTGAACAAGCAGCAGACGCGCAGATTTGCTTGGCGACGACGATCCCGGCCCCGGCAAGGCGAAACGTTTCCTCCGCCCCCCTCCCTCCCCCCCCAGGCCAGGCACCGCGTCGGGTCGCACGGAATCTGCACGTTCGTGGCAACGCCGACGCCTACGAATTCCAGGCGCCGATAACCAAACGCTCAACGCCCGACGCCCCCAACTCGGCATGCCGCTAGACGCCAGCCCCCGAGGGCGACTGAGTCCTGGGGCACCTCGCCCATGCTTTTGCTCCGCCGTGGTGGTGCCCACGGCTCCATCCGGAGTGCGTTGGGCACACTGACCATCGTCCGTGGCTAACACACCGTTATCGTCGGTCGGCCAGCGCAGGCCCTTGGCCACGGTACGGTACCACAGGCGTGCATGTCGCTTAGCTATCCGCCCGCTCGCTACAATATTGGCATATGGGCCTGCCACGCATGCGGACTCAGCGGAGAAGCTGATGCAGTTCTCGGCTAGTCTAGCGCTGACAAGCGGGCATTTGACGTACCGTCGAAGATGCTGGTCGCCGCGGCGTCCGAGCGCGCCAAACCTTACAGTACAAGACCTGCTGTGCGCCCGCCTCCGCCGTTTCTCGCTTGCTTCAGTGCCCGATGCTGTGCAACCTCGACATTGAGATGTCCGCGCCTACATCTACTCGGTATCTCGCCGGTTGTTGAGCCTCGATCCAACCCCGCGACCCGCGCGCATCGCTTTTGCGCCTGCCACCACACCTCAGCCCCATGCGCCCACGCGACTAGTATCAGTCATATCCAGCGCCGTCTGCCCCGTCGTCGACATCAATAGTGACCATGTGGGCCAAAGTGAAGTCAGGCAAGGCGAAAGCCGGATTTGAGAAGGTGTACAGCCTTGTCGACAAGCTTGGTCCGCCCGTCAACCGGCTGTCAAACAAACTGGGTACGTGAACAGGCACAAACAGCACAACCTTTGGCTTACTTATTCGCAGTGAGATTCCGCACTTCTAGCCGCCTAGAGACCCACCCTCTTGAGCCATCGTTAACCCGTTCCAGGGCTCGGAAGCGTTCTGGCCAACAACGCTGGATATAGAAAGCGACAAGGCTGCTAGGATCCTCAAAAGCTTCTGCAAGGATGGCTTTTACCAAGAAGAGGAGCGTCCGACCGGCAATGCGGGACCGAAGGCGAAGCAGAAGGTGCTGAAGAAGATACCGGCGGAGGTGGGTTGCATTCCTTGATCGTCGACGAAGCTACGTTGAGCGCGGGTATACCTTTTCGAGCGTAGGCTGAGCAGCCAATCGTTGAGGCATTCGTTACGGCCTCTCGAAGTTTCCATGCGTTACCCGCAGTTCTCCGAAATAGCTCTCAAGGAAAACCTTGGTTATGAGAGCATGTTGACGGAAGCTTGCACATCCAAAGACCCTGTACAAACGGGAATCTGACTTTCCTATAGGTTATTCGAAACGCCAAAGGACTGGCCATCTTTACCACGATGCGAACTGGCCTTTGGGTCTCCGGGGCCGGCGGCAGTGGCGTCCTCATCGCTCGGATGGCAGACGGAACATGGTCCCCACCCTCGGGCATCATGCTTCACACGGCTGGCCTCGGCTTCTTGGTGGGCGCAGACATCTACGACTGCGTTGTCGTGATCAATACCCAGGAGGGTCTCGACGCGTTCTCCTCCATACGGTGCACCATGGGTGGGGAGATTAGTGCGGTCGCTGGCCCAGTGGGCATTGGTGGAGTACTTGAGAGTGAAGTACACAAGCGACAAGCACCAGTCTTCACATACCTAAAATCTCGGGGCTTCTATGCCGGAGTGCAGCTGGACGGCACTATCATCATCGAACGCACCGACGAGAATGAGAGGTTTTATGGGGAGCGGGTTCCTGTCAAAGACATTTTGGCCGGAAAAGTCCGGCACCCTCCTTATGAAATCAAGAAATTAATAGAAACCATCAAAGCCGCACAAGGCGATACAGACGTGGACAAGTCACTCCTGCTCGATGGTCCACCACCCGGCGACTACGAAGTCCAACAGGCGGATCTTTCGGGAGAAATAACCTTTGGAGTACCCGACAAAGAAGATCCGGACCCTTATGGAGTCTTAGCACTACAAAATGCTGGGCTCGAGATTCGAGAGGCCGGCACTCGCGCGCGCCCAACAAGCGAGCAATTCGAATTCAATCCCAGTCCCACGAGTCCAATCTACGGAACTTTCAGGAAAAGCATGGATCATTCTAGCTTGAACGACCGCAGCTTGAGCCAGAGATCAAGTTGGCGGGCAAGCACCATCAGCAGCTTCAGGGAACCCAAAACAACCACTATGATCGACATGTGCACCCAGACCGACTTCGACATGCCCGAACCTATCAAAGTACCCCAACTTCCGCCACCACTACCGAAAAGACATAGTCGCCCCACCAGCCACACCCCGAGCCCTACGTTGGCAGACATCCCTGAGCTCATACGTATTGAGCAGTTGCAGCTCGAGCAACCCGAGCAACAGGAAGGCAAGAAAGAGGACTTGCGACCAAGCAGTCCCGCGCGAGACTCGAAAGCTTTTGACGAAATCAGTCTGGATGATGACGACGAGGAAGAAGAAGAAGAAGAAGAAGAAGAGCCTATCATTGAGACAATCCATCAGGCTGCAGCTCCTCAAGTCATAACTCGTGCGCGCGTCGTTCAGGTCGCCAAGGTCGTTCCACCGAAGCTTCCTCCAAGGAATCCCTTCCGTAATGCATCGACCCCAGAAGCAAATGAGTCGAGCGACTCCGCAAGTCACGAGCTCCCGGCCAATGGTACGACTGGGGTTGGTCAAAGCCCCGTTGCTACACCGTCGCTCAAGGGAGATGGCTCTTCCGCGTCTTCTCTCTCTTCCATTGAAGGATTGGAGCACGTGAGCACCGTACTGCCGCCGAATCCCCACAATGAGACGAAGGAAGAAAAGGATGACTTTCATTCACTTCCGCCGTCTCCGACGAAAGATATTCCCGGAGGCTTCAAATAAGCACACCCCAGCCACACTAACCTTTCCGGATTGCCTTCGCCTAGCTAGGCAGCCGGAGCGCAAAGTAGGCTGTGCAGCCTGCCGCCCGCATCCGCACCATGCAACCGATCCGGTGGCATGCGATTATTGATCTTTTCGCAACCAGTGCTTCTTTTGCCACAGTAATACGAGACCTCAATCCGGTCCATCGCGCAGAGTAGCCTCGGATAAGCACGGCTATGGCTGATTCAGCGCCTTTCTTTTCCTGGCGGCGCTTGTCGGCACGGTTGTGCAAGTCAGGAAATGAGGAGAGAGGAACGATGTCTGGAGATTATGACGACGCCATGTATTATTTCATCGCATACCCTTTACCTACGCGGTCATTTTGCAATAGTAATATGTAGATTTTCAATGTTTAATGATATTAGATACTCGCTTCATCTGTTCTCGAGTGTGAATGCGGAAAGCTTCTTGTCGCCTTTATCCGGTGTGTTGATTTGTGTATATTGCTTCATCTTGATCAAATTCATGTACGGTTTTTTGCTCCTCGCGTTGAACTTGTCCTAGGATGTTCACCGTTCGATGCCAAGCCTGAGTCCGTGCAATCCCTACCAAAATTTCTAGCACTTCGAAAGATCCCCACCACGAACCTGCACACACCGCTGCAGCTCCATACACCACCACTCACGTCGCAATGGCTGCCGAGAAACCCCAAAAATCAGCAAAGCGCAAGGCGCCCACCACTGTCGGCGAATTCACCATCCTCCCACTCACACTCCCCAAACTGCCTGGTCTACCCGAAGCCTACAGCGATGCGAAACACTACCTCTACATACGAGCGCATGCGCCTTCCATTCCCACTCCCTCCGCCGACCGAAGCATCTTCGTCTCAAATGTACCGATCGATGCCTCGGAAACAAATCTTCGCCAGTTGTTTGCAGACCAGCTAGGCGGGTCGCGCGTCGAAAGCGTGGACTTCGATTCAGCGATTCCAGCCGCGCCTGCGTACAAGCGGTTTAAAGACGATGGGAAGAGAGCGAGAGAGGACGAGGAGGGCGAGGCAGGGGAGAAGAAAGGCAGGAAGAGGAAGAGGGATGAGGATGTTGTTGCTGAGGGTGTGGTCGAGGACGAGGAGAGTGCGTTGCCAAGGGTGTGGAATGGAGAGATTAGACGGAGTGGGGGGTGTGCGGTTGTGGTTTTTGTGGACAAGGAGAGCCGGAAGGGAGCGTTGAGGGAGGTGCAGAAGGCGGTTAAGGAGGGGAGGGAGGTGCGGTGGTTGGGTGGGGATGTGGGGGTTGTCGGTGTTGAACGTAAGTACCTTCACGTCACTTTGCCATGCAGACTATGCAAGCTACGGCATCCTCTCATGCAATCACAAATACTGATCTGTCGACTAGGCTACAAATCCCACCTCACTCTCCGCTACCCACACCCATCTCATCTCCTCGCGACAACAACGGCCTATCTATCCCAACACGACCGCATCTCTACATCGCGCAACCGACTGCTCGCAGCTTCGCGCGCCGTCCCCGATGAAGACGGCTTCATCACAGTAACTCGCGGCGGCGGACGCACGGCACCTGCTGCGCGTGTTGAGCAAGCAGAGCTGAAGAAGGCAGAGCTTGACGAAAGGAAGAAGAAGAATGGGGCCAAGGATGACTTTTATCGGTTCCAGAACAGGGAGAGGAGGAAGGAGGAGGAGATGAAGCTGAGGAAGGGATTTGAAAGGGACCGGAAGAGGGTGGTGGAGATGAGGGAGAGGAGGGGAGTCGTTAGACCTGAGGTTTAGGGTGGTGGGGATTTGTTGGCATATCATGTTCTTTGAAAGCTGAGCAGAGGAGATGAAGCCTAGTTGGACCTGCGCCTTAAGACAAGTAAATCATTCATGATCAAAGTCTACGGGATTTTTTAGTACGGACAACCTTGTAATGGCTGCGTCCTACCCTTGAAGAATGACCACATACTTACCATAAATACCTTCATGCGTCCTTCCACTTGAACAAGAACCCCGTCACACCCAAAGAGGGGTACGGCGTAGAAGTCTGGCAGTGGACTAACGCAAACGAGTATGGCCTGCCACCGGGTGGGGTGTGGACGGGGCGGGGTGGTTGGAGTATGCTGTGTGATGAGGAGATTGGGGGGTTTTCACAAAGGGTACTTCTGCCAACCATTTGTAAGAGCTACCGAAACAAGGCTTTGAGTCGCTTGCACAGTCCTCACCTCTTTTCGTCACCTTCCCCATACTTTACAGCCATGCTGAGAAGTCACCCCCTCGTGCCCTGAGAGTAGGTCTACTACGGTGACCTCGAAGAACTGCATGAATCGTTGGGAACAGTATAACATGCCATATCGTGCAAGCTGGGTAACTTTCCGTAAGGCTCCATGTGCAGCACGAGCGATGTAAATCTACTAAATGCCACAAAAGTTTCCAAGCACCTCGGGCAAGCCTCCTCCAGCTTTGCGGCCAGAAGCTGCCAGCCATTCTCATAACCGTCTATGCCGCAGTCCATCTCCTCAGTCGAGCAGTCCTAGCACGCCCACTCCGCAAAGAAGACATCAGCGGACCTCATGAAGGAGTGTGCTCGGGAAGCTCGCCTTTCGAACCATCGTAGGATCATGCTTGTTGAGGTTGACGTGGGCCATGAATTTCCTATTTACCCTACAGGATGAGGCATGTCCGTGAGCGCAATCTGGACCATCTTCGAACAAAACTTGCATGGGCGGAAGACCGCGCATGAAACATAGCACCTAGCAGTTTGACAAGCGCGTTTGCCGTGCGATCCTCGAACACGGTGTCTTCGTCGTCTGGGCCAAGTATCCACGGGGTTTAAATCTGGTATACCTTGGCCAATTGTGCGACTGCTTTGATTGGCATGGTGTCATGATCGTGGAAAACTGGATGATCGAAGACATTGCGGGACGTGAACTTACAATGTGGCAGTCACTTTGCAGGACGCACTCGGTGTCTCTGAGCACTTGGTAATGCACTCAAATAATGCGGTATTTGGTATAGCATAGTAGTCGTTTTTGCGCTAGATATGCGGTAGTGTTTTCTGTACCACCGTGTTCTAGAAGGGATCCTTCCAAAACGCTCGTTTGACCCTCGGTCAGCAAACGACATATTCTCAAGTCATTGTCTACTCCCAGCGCTACATTCTCAGTTTTGGACTTCTGCGTCTGCCGGTTCGTGGAACGTTGAAAAGTGTATCGCGAGCGGTAGTCCATGGTTTCTCAAATGGGAATACTTCTTCTGATCTCGTACGGCTCAGTTTAGTAACGAACTGTACCCGGAATAATCATAGTGGCTCTCAACCTCTCAAGCTTGGTCTGTGCGTGAATACATCGGGTCAACATAGAAGCTTCGTATGTAGAATTTCCCTCACTACGAGCGGGAGTCAAGCGGCATCTATTGACTAGTCTTGATTTATAGGTATATCCTCACCACTGCACAAGATCCCTTGCATTGCACTTCTAGACACTGCACTCAACGACAAACCATTTCCGGAAGCGCAACATTCCATCGCCAATCTGCGCACGCATTATGAGGTCAACAGCACTAATTCTTGCCATCTTCGCTGCCTTGGTCGTAGCTTGCCCTCCACTTCCCTATAAGCGCCGCCGCTCTGTATCGAATGACTCGCTACTCAAAGATCTCGATACACTGATCGATTACAACCCTGCCGCTGGTTGGGTGCACAAGGTCGGAACTGGTTCAAAGACGCAGCCTTGGCCTCGTGGTACTGATGGCATTGTAAGGATCACATACTGCTTCAAGAACCAGGAATCCAAGGATGAGCTGGCGGGACACATCGAAAAGGCTCTGCATAAGTGGTCTAGAGCGCTTGGTAAACCTTCAAAGCAGACTGGTCATGCGCTCGCAAAGCCCGTGGAATTTGTCAAAGACGGAAAACCGATGCTGTGCCGAAAAGGCAACGAGTGGGGTAAGTGTTGACACGCACGAAAGCGAGGCAGTGTCTAAACTCCAACGTGTGCATTAGACCCGAACGTACCTGACGACACACTCGAGATAATCGTGATAGACGAAGAGATACCTGGTGCAGCGACCACGCCTGGCTATTGGCCGGTGAATCCGTGAGTGAAGCTTAAACCACCTGCATATCGTGTCGATTCGCTAACAAAAGTGTACTTTTGCAGAAGCTACCCGTCGGAAGGCCGTCATTACGCCACATTCGGGATGAAAGGCTATGAGGAAGACTCAGACGACGACGACGATTACGAAGACGTAACCGCTGGTGATGCGATGGAGAACACTTTTGTTCATGAGATGGGTGAGTTCGGATCGATGTGCCATATGGTACTGCCTACTAATACTTTTCATGTACTGCTAGGACATGTATTTGGTCTTCAACACGAGCACCAGCGTTCTGACCGTAGGTGTATACGAAGATCCGTCGACCATAATCAGTTTTGACAACTGCCCTAGGAGACCTTTTTGTCAAATTCCGCTGCGAAGCTCTTGCAGATTACCAAATAGTCAAGAAGGAGGTAGAAGCCAAAGGCCAACACAAGATGGAGGAAGTCTGTGAGAGCTACGATTTAGCCAATCTTTACGAATTTTCGGCTGCAGAATTTTCCATCAAGTTTGATGACAACACACATGGCTTCATAAGAACGTCCTCAGCGACTTACGGTGAGTTCCTCTGTTCTTGGAAACCATGCTCTCGCTCACATTATGAGTCTAGATGTGCACTCGGTCATGAGTTATCACAGTTGGACCGGATCGGACATCTACGGAGACGGAATGACAATTGACTTCGACGAATGGCCTATGGTCCAGTGGAACGATGTCTACAACTTGCACGACAAGCTGCCTCCGAAGCAGGCTACGAGAGAAAATTCTGCGGAGATCACGATCAAGAAGTATCCGAGCTATCTGGACATTAAAGCTCTCACGGAGATATATTTTTGGGATGATAGCTGAACGATAGAACTGAATTCGTTGGAGTGAAAGCCCAGTTTCGACAGGTGCCCTCCGGTCGTTCATTTCTTTTAATTTGTTTGAAGGGG
>Ga0247733_1000373_pt1 | contig 17799 bp, 26 predicted proteins | sample UWRJL043104R2_FD_180932 | JGI IMG/M metagenome (GOLD analysis project Ga0247733, IMG submission 180932) | Plant litter microbial communities from Arlington Agricultural Research Station in Wisconsin, United States - UWRJ-L043-104R-2 | ecosystem: Environmental > Terrestrial > Plant litter >...
ACTACACGGTCAACTACACGGTCAACTACACGGTCAACTACACGGTCAACTACACGGTCAACTACACGGTCAACTACACGGTCAACTACACGGTCAACTACACGGTCAACTACACGGTCAACTACACGGTCAACTACACATTCGTAATTCACGGTCAACTACACAGTGGACCACACATTTGACCACACATTTGACCACAGAGTTGATCACAGAGTTGACCACACAGTTGACCACACAGTTGACCACGCAGTTGACCACGCAGTTGACCACACAGTTGACCAAACTATTGACCAATTTATCTACCACGCGGCCCACTACACTTTCAATCATACTGTCGATCAAATAACTACTCACACGTTCAACGACACGGTGAACTACACAGTTGACCACACCGTTGACTACACTATCCACCACACGGCTCTAACTCATACGTTCAACGACTCAGCCAACTACACGATCAATAATACAATCAACCAGGCAGTCAAACACACGCTCAACAGACGTGGTCAACTACACAATGCTAGCTCAACCGAAGCGTGTACGAAACGGGTTCAAAGACGTTCAATCAAGCTGGAAGCAACTCACAGAAACGTCAATCGACACCGCGCTATCGCAACGCTTAACCAAGAGCCACATCAATCGCATCAAGAAAGTGAAAAGCAATGAAAAGAGAGAGGGACTACCACCGGCCGCCGTCAAGCAACACAAATTTCTCAAAAAAGTCTTGAGAATAGACTCCGACTATCACACATTATGCAAGATCGCTTTCTCGCAAAACCAGATCGATTCTACGAAAGCAGCTATACTCGAGCAATTGGTTGAGAGAATCCGGGAACGGCGTAATGACACAACAATCATATCTCCTCGCATGCGATCGCTCATCGCTCACACAGAAGATCCTGAACCCGTGCGGCAACTCGAAGAGCCGAAACAGCGTTCGACAAGCGCTTCGGAGCAGTGGGCCGAACTCAAATATGCTGAGCGAGAAGGAACGAGAGAAGTGTTCGGAGAATACCTGGCGGATAGGATCAAAACAACGGAACTGAATGACAACTGGAGAGCAGTGACAATGCGCCTTCCTAGATGGCCGGCCGATCTCCCGATACTTTGTTTCGTTTCGTTGGAACTTCGCGAAGAAAGTGTGAAAGAGCTTGCGAGGGCCTTGTTTAAAGTCGAAGTAGATTGGGTGACGGACGCCTTCCATATTGTCCACCCCGGCGGAATGTTGCAGTCTATACCGAACTCTGAGCATACACTGAAGGGCGTCTTAGATGAGGATATCGTCGCTGTGTTTGGATCCGATGTACACGCCGCAATCAGTTCGTGTTGTATACGGGCGAGCGAAATAGCAGGAGGAAAGGCCCGAACAAAATGTGTATCAATGACCTTTTCGAAGACCAAGGGCACGATCGACTTGACGATGAGCGTACCGGACGGTTTTAACATCCAGGATAAGCTCTATGCGACCGCGATATGATGGTAAGTCGCTTTCAACCTATCTCTACAAACTTTCCTTGCACGATGTATAGTTGCCAGCCAACTTCAACTTCTAGTTTTCCATTATTATCATTATAAAGCGACGTGCCCTTCTCTTTCCCTTCATTATCCTTCTCAAAAACAGTGACGCTACTACCTCTCCACTCGACTATTTGACCCCGACCTTTCACCAACTTAACAGTATTTGCTTTAACATCTGTAAAATCTGTGTCGGGATTGGGCGGCTGTACTTTGCTGGCGTCGAAAGCCTGAAGAAAATTAGCTGCATAGTGGGGAGTGACGACCGAACATACCATGAAGATAGGAGACGTGACGATAAGAGCTTGGAGTGAGTCGACCGCAGCGTTGGCACTTGCGCGTGAAGTTTTGTGTCTGCGTGTTTGGAGTGGCGGTCACCCGCGTGACCCTGGAGACGGGATGGATGAGATGGCGCTTGTGTACTTGCTGAGGAAACAGACGTCAACCAAGAGCAGGCTGTAGAAGGATCTGAGGTATGATGCTGTGAAGGATGTTCACAGGCTCGAAAGGCTCAATGTTGCGGAAAGTTGATGGAGGGGTCGTAAGGCACCGACGCTCTTGGGCTGTAACGCAGGCTCCAAAGAAAGTGAGCCTGGACTGTATCGACTGCTTTTGCTAGTACTGAGCAAAACAACTGCCAACTTGGGCGTGCAAAGGCTATAAATGAATTTATGGCGATGCATCTGCCGCCCGCTTCCAAACACTCACACGACCTTTACCCCGCATCATCACGTGACTACGTTATGCACGGTATGGTGCACAGGTACATGCAGTTGAAGAATCCATGAATGTAGCCGTAGATCGCGTTGACGCTGAGCAATTCGTTCTGCAAGCCTTTCATAGCTGCAGCGATAGGACCAGGGAACCTAGACGAACGCGGAAGAGGCACATGGAACTGCACACGGCCGCATCCGACTTCAACAAATATCAACAGTGTTATGCATGATGCCACCCCTGAGCAGAAGCAAGAATTGAGGCTGGAGCGCTTCAGTGGCTGTTGGCATAAGATGTTGTTAGTCAGGCGGAGAGCAGTTCCAAATCGTGCAAGACCTGCACTCATATTATTAATATACTAGATTTCGTAGACAAATGACACATTACCCGCACGCCCTATGCAACAGAAACCCAAACGAATGAAAGCGCTCAAATGCATCAAAAACCGCCATCATCGAAATCACACAGCATACTTCCAAGCCTCCCAGACCCCCCAACAATGGCAAGTCGCCCCCAAAACCACACATGTGTGGAAAAGCGAATGGCTACTCCCCCAAACATCGAACCTGCCCTTCCAAGGGCCCTTGCCGTCCTTCCCATATACCAACCGCTCGGGATATCTACTCACGAAGAACACCACTCCAAGCGCATACCAGAAGCCCTCGGCAAACCACCACTTCACGCCGCACTCGTGCCATCCGCGGGACACACCGTGCACATACATGCCGTGGAACGCCGGACCCAGGCCGGAGAGGACGGTCGATACAAAGGCAGCCGTGCGATGCGGTCGGTATTTAGGATGCTGCAGGCGCGGATGCAGGACGAGGAGACAGGACGCGGTGATGAGAAGGGCGGTCATGGACCAATAGAGGCGTTGTTCGAAAGGGTGGTTGTAGAACCCGACGTAAATGGCGGTGACGAAACTCGCTAGTATCAAGAACAAAATGCCGGTGAAGTCCATAAGCAGGCAGGAGGCGGAAACGAAAGGCGAGTGGTTGCAGAGAGTGTGGTACGTCGAGCTCATCGTGAGCGTCCCCAGGGCAACCATGGGCGTCAGTGTCAGCATGAAGCGATCCATCCAAGGCGCATGCTGGTATATCCTCGAGATATTGAGCTGAAGGAGCGGCAGGCCGCATGCGAGTACCAGCGCGGGCACCAGATGCGTGTAAATGTTCATGGTCTCATTGTGGAGATAGGCGAGTGATTGGATGCAGGCGTTGTAGCTGTTCGACTCGGGGCGATATTTGGACGTGACGAAGGGACACTCCTGCACGCGGTACCAGTCGGGCAGCTGCTCGTAGTTTACGAGGCGCGCGGGCGGCGCACCATCCTCGTCGTCGCTGTCCTTGTCGTGGACATGTTTGCGCCCGGGTTTGATGGGTTTGCGGACGCGAAACAAAAGGAGGGGCAGCCGGAGCGCGATGAACAGCGATGCCATGGCCACGGAATGTCGCCTCGCGTCGTACCAGGCGTTTGAGAAATCAGGGTCCAGAGGGAGAGTGCACGCCCGGGGCAATTGTCGCAATCGCACGTTGTGTCGTAATAAAGTCCAAAGGAAGGCGGGACGTCGAAGAAGGAGTGTTGGCGATGCGATGGCAGATTCTGCGCCAGGGGGCAAACGACGAATATGAGATGACGGTCTTGCCACTACCAGCCTCGGCCGCTCGCGGTTGGCTGCAATAAATGCAGCAATTGGGAAAACGTCGGAACGGTCGGAATGGCCAGCACCAGTCCGGGCGGGTAAAAATTACATGGCTAACCGCACGCGGTCTGGCGTAGGACGCAGGGCACGGGGAATGCAGGGTGTGGTGAATTGCTTGGACGTGGGGAGTGCTGGTTTCGGCAGGTCAACGCTAGGCGATCCACTGGAAGCGAGGCGGTAATAATTATGTCTTTGGCCCGACTACCCTTTGTACTTCCGTACATATTACACATTACTCTACTGCTTGTAGATCGTCAGCACATCAGTCGAGTTATTGTACTCGGGCTGACATTTCTCCGTGTAGCTCCCAAAGAGCTCGCCCCTGCTCTCAACCCACTTTCCAAACTTGTCCTTTGAGCAGCTTACGCCAGGCCCGTCATCGCATCCCTGCATTTGCTGCGGGCTCTGGTTGACGAGCACCCTGAAGAAATCCCCCGCATCGTAGCCGTAGCTATCGCACGCCATCTTCTCAATTGCAATGTTCGTCAAAAAGGGCAAGATGACCGACGACCTCCACACGCGTCCGTAGTTCTGAGTGGTCAACGGCATCGTCGCATTCGGATTGTTAGTGCCCGAGTAAGCCGAGTTGTTGAAGAGGCCGAGTGCGACGATGACGGCGGGCGGCAGTTCGCGGTGGGTGAAGGAGACGTAGATGTCTTCGCTCGCTTCGTCCGCCAACAGGGCTTCGCTGGATGCGTTCACCCAAGGGAAGCCGAGGGTGCCGGAAATGGGGTTCGCGTATCCAGCATTGTAGAAATACTGGATGTCGTTCATGTACTCGAAGTCGAGCCAGTCATTGGCAGAAAACACATCAAGCGAGCAGAAGGGCGACGAGCCGCGAATGACGGTCTCATATCCGCAAAGCTGCTGCATGCCCACAATGTCGTCCGAGGAGAAGTTGAACTGCGGCGCAAGAGCCTGGAAGCGCTCCATGATGGGCTTCGTGTACTTCTCTTTGTATTGCTGGGAGAGGTTAGCTGCCATCCAAACAAAGTCCAGATTGTGGTACATACTGATGACTGCTCGCTGCCATACGACGAGCTGTACTTGGGGCAACCCTTGTACGGCGTCAACGAGTCCGCGCCCTCTGCCTTGCTTTCAGGCACAGAGACAACCTTGGTCTCATTGCTCCTCGACAGTCCACTGATGAAGGATGCCGCACTGAGCTCAGTTCTCTCCGCTGTCGAGGTCCACACCTGAGCCGGCTTCTTCAAGCCCGGGTATCGCAAGCTCACGTCCACACCCAAGTTCATCGCGTCCCTCTCGCCAATCTTCGTAAGATCCTCCAGCTCCTCGTCCGAGATGGGATTTTGCCATGTCGCGAGGAAAGCCAGGGGGCCGGCCTTGCTCCAGTCCGCGGTGGTGTTTTTCAACTCATCCGTGAACGGCTCGATATACTCCTCGTAGTCGAAGTCGTTGGCGTAGATGGCAGAGTGCCTGATGAGGTAGGTAGCCCGAGTGACATTGCAGCCTTGCGGCGGCTTTGGGTCGAGCGGCGGGTCTTCGGGCTCAAAGTAAGGAGCTATGCCGGCCAAGTGCTCTAGCGGGTCGAACGTGTATGCTGAGACCGCAGCATTGGCGAGGGGAAGCGCGAGAGCGAGTGTACGGATCATCTTGAATGTGTGCTGGGAGCTACTGGACGAAGCCTGGAATTCACCTCCTGCAAGCTCCCACTGTCAGCTATATAGCCGGGCCTTTGCTGCACGATGTCATGGTCCACATAGCGGGCGATCATGGCACAGCGCGCCGCAACCAGTCGTGGCCGTGCAGCATGGGATTTTGCAGGCCAACATGGGCATTTTAGGACGCGATGACGATGCTGATGGCTTGGGTGCTAGGTTCCTGCGCCAAAACAAGGCACAATAGCCCAAGCTTTTGCGACACCCGCTAGCCGAGCTTGGCGGAGGCCTCGGCATCTTTGTGCCGGCCCTCGTCCTTCTGCTCGACCTCCGATCCTCATTTCCCATCATCGTCGATTGCAGACGCATCGCAAACAGTGCCTCGATGGCGTCTCTCCGGGATGCGACAGGTGTTCGTCCTCACCATCACATCGCTCTCGAGTGCCTCACGATCCCTTCATTTCCAGTCCCAATGGACCTTTTTAATGGATGTCCATGCGCTGGTTCAAATAGACGACTATGATTGTACGGTCCAATGGATACAAAACCTTGTCCAGGATGAAACATGCATTGCGTACCTAGTTCCTGGCTTCCCAATTGAACCAATGAAGGCACTCATCCAAGCGCTCATATCCTTTCTTCACATAAGAAAGGGAGGACATTGATCGGAACGACTCATGCTGCACGCAGTAAGACTTCGGATTGTCAACAACAGGCGTGCGGGACAGGATGTCGATATAATGCGCTGAGGTTCTCTGTAGAGATCTCCATTCAACTTACCGATGTGTAGCAAACTGACTTTTCCATCGTTCCATTTGGTCGTGCGACTTTCTTGTTACCAAATACGCTTTTTCGAATTTGATCTAAGATATAGTTCTATCGTAATAAACCAGTTTAAAACAAAACAATATATGTCTATATAAGCCCCGTTCTCGGTTTATACATCTCCTAGGGCAGGTATTAGAGCAGAGAGCTAGCATCTAGATAATAGAAGTGAAGTGCGTTCCGAAGGTGTTTACGTTCGATTTGGATATGTTTGCGACTCGACTTCAGTTGCGGAGAGCGCGATGATGCCAAATGTATTAATGTACATGTAGATAAGACGAACACTTATAAGCTGAACTGCTGAACACTTGCCTCGAGATAATTAGTGCGCTATCGGCAGATCGCGAAAAGCGAGGTGGGTTGGAGATGCTCCAGCTGTCGACGGGCGAGGAATACTATTCAGCTATGGAACGGGACATTTGAGCGGTATGAGCTCCTTTAATAACCCTCTTTATTCACCCTCTTCAACCACCCTCATCAACCCCTTTCAGCCTCTCGAGTTCATCTTCGTACTGTTCCAACTGCAGCTTCTTCTGGGCGCCGAAAGCCTCAGCCCCGCTAACTTCTTTCTCGCGTCGTTCCCACTCACTAGTTCCTACGTGTAGTACGAGCTTGCTGAAAGGGAAGCTATCAGGATGATTAAAGCCACTCGTGAGTAGCATATGGACCCACATTGCGCCCGACTGTTCCGACCAGTGGACTAGCTTAGATAACTCATGGTCCTCACATCCTGTTCTTGCCTCCTCTTCTTCTAGTATGCGTTTGAAGATTTCCAAGTACCTGAAGTAACGAACACCCAGTTTGGCTGACTCCTCGTTGCGGTCCCATTGTTGGTTCGTCGGTCGGTCCATAAGAAGCCACCAAGGGGCTGAGCCGAAGAGCTGGGCTGGCCCGACGTAAGACCATTCAAAGTCGACCACGCCAACAATTGTGAGGTCTTGTCTACTTCTGACGATCAAATTTGCCAAGCCAAGGTCGTCGCAAATGATCTTAAATTTGGTACGGTCATACTCGCTGTGGACAAATTTGGGAATCAAAGATTTTAGGACCTTGAATTTTCGGTATTTATCCATAGCATCGTATGGGCCGTACGTTGAGTTTGGTTGGCGGACGAGTTGTTCCCAGTCTTGTTCAGCAACGTACTGGAAATATTCCGTCGTTGATGAAAAACCCGTGCTTCTGCCTCCTAGAGGTCTTGTTAGTAGAAAGTGTAGGCATAAGGCTAGATAGGCGTACCAAAAGTGTCAACCCCTCCAGTCTGGAGAATGTCATGCACCTTCCATGTTAGTGGCCGTGACGGGACTGGATGTAGAGAGTCCAAATTTCCGATGTAGTCAAAGTCGAGCTTAAAAAGCTGGAGTAGGAAGTTGGCAAATTGTCTGTAGAGAGTCTCTATCTCTTTGTCGCTAAGGTCGTCTCTCAGTAGTCTCGTGCCGTTGTCGTCCTTAAGCAGGTCGTTAAGGCTCACGCCGTCCTGGATATACTCCATCATAATGTACGGACCTAAATCGAGAGGGTTCTCTACTGCAACTCCCCATGCGTAGATCTTCGGAACCGGAATTGAAGAGTTATTGCGGATAAGATTGATAACAGCAACCTCTGTGGCAACCTTCTCGTCCATGTAGCTATTATGGACCCGACCAACACGTGGGAACCGAAGCAGCCAGGTAGTGTCGTCGTCAAAGGTAAGCTTGAGTCCAGCATTGTATGAGCCATGACAAAGTGTGTTGCTTCCAAGCTGGCACGGGAGGCGGCGGGGATGGAAGCTAGAGACCCATGCGCAAAGGCGGCCGCTTTGGTAACTTGCGTTTAGGCGATTCTCCCAACGTTTACCCTGGATTTCTTGCACTGATTCGAGACGCTCGTCGGTTTCCATGGTAAGTACTGCAAGATATGAAGTAAGCATGCTTTGCCGCCAACACATGATAAAAGCGGGGTAATGGCCCAAAGCGCAATGACTAAGTAGGGAATGGCAACAGATCGCGATATCCCGTTTCGTGTCTCATCCTCAGTTCAGTATATCCAACAAACCTGAGTAGAGTTTCGCGACCATCCTACGCAAGCACAAAGGCTTTCGTTTTATTGCCGACTTGACGACGAATGCGACACTGAGATCCCAGACGGCGAAGGCGTTTGGAATACCTTCGGAATTGACGAGCAGTCTGAACGAGCGAATTTTGATGTTGGTGGAAGCATGCTGCACGTAGTGAGACTTTGGATCGTCATTAGCAGACGTGAAGGACCGGATATCGATATCATGCGCTGAGGTGCTCTCCGCAGAAATCGTCATTCAGCTCTCGGACGTGTATCATGCTGGCTTTTCCACGTCGTATTCGGTCGTATGATTTTTGGCTGATACTGAATCTGCTCTTTCGAACCAATTCTTGTTGTCACACACTTCGCTCGTTCCGCTTGCACCAGTCATCCCATACGAGTCTCTCAACCAATATCGACCCCTTGGAGTGCGCAATTCTGCCCAACAAAAAAAGTATTACACATAGTCCTCTTCGCTGAATACAGGATTCCCATCCACAAAAGTCTCGTAGTCAAACGCCTCCGTAACCTGCCGCTCCATTCCCCACTCCCGAATAGCGTCAAAATCCCGACACGTATGCGTAATCCTCGCATCCGCCTGAGTGACCTGCTTCCTCGCATTCCACTGCCAATACACAGTGCTGATGTCCGCATTGCACATGATAGCGAGACGAAGATGCTCGATGCAATGGCCCACATGCGATCCTTCGCTATCTTCGTGGGAAGCAAGGTGATCTTTATAGTAGTGCGGATGAAGCGCTTGCCGTATCATATTGAGGCAGTGGAGTTGATGAAAGACATCCAGACCCGTGATAAAATTGTCTGTACCAGGGATGGCGGAGGTTTTGTTGGGAAGTTGAGATGCTTCGGATGAGGTGATCCAGCTTATGCCAAAGTCTGGTGAGTGTGGCGTTAGTGGAAAGATCATCGAGAGGGGTATCGGTGTGTATTGTTTCATGATGAATCTCCGGTATCTCGAAATCGCGACGCATCTTGTATGCCCGAACTCGAATCGAGATGTGCATGGTGGTAATTTATTGTTGAGTACTTACTGTATAATTCTTTCCAGAGTGCGTCCACCTTAGGCGACGGCTCGGCTTGATATGCTGACTTGGAGTGGAAGGACGGGAATGTGACTTGCTGGTATCGAACGAGGTTTTGTGCGGGAGCTTCAGCGCGAATTAGTTCAGCTTGCGAGTTTACACTATCTGCTCTGTGTGCACTTACAGTATACCAGATCTGGTGAGATGTGGGCCGAGGGCCGAGTGTGAATCAGGATTGCGGAGACAAGGACGATCACAGCGCCGCTGAACCATAACACTGACGCATAAAGATTATGGTGCTTCCGTGCATGGTCCAATTTTGTACTGTATGCAATTCCTGTAATCCCCGCTTGCAGTTCGGTAGAATATCGAGAATGTAGCAATGGCTCGCTATGTTCTTCCATGGTGGTCACTGGCGTATCTCGTGGTGTACGACGGAGGAATGCTAAGTGAGACCGAAACAAGTTGCAATGGTATATTTCAAGAATCAGTTAATGCGAGCTACTTTGAGTGTGCCGATTGAGATCCTGTATGTTAATGTCAGAAAAAGGGTAAAAAAGGTAGATGCCACGGAAGGAATCCTTCCCGAATACACAAATATCGCACGAGACACTTGAGGTAAGGTCTAGTCCTGCGTTGATGCTAAGCCAAGTCGAAATAAGCAGGTGGGATTTAGACAAGCTTGAGCTTATTGGACAGGCGTTGCGCAATCCGACCCCATTGTTACGGGCCAAGCAGCCAAGATAGAATACGAGACCAAGGATTGAATTGTAAGAGGCGCCAAGAGTTGGTGTAAAGGCAAAGTAACAAGATTGGCGAGAATGCTTCGCCGAGATGTGAACTTGTGCAGCTACGAGGACTAAATCGAAATATACAACTCAAAATAGAGTAGTTTACGATGAAGGATGGGGGAGGTACAGGAGCTAACGTGAGTTTTGTAAACCTCATTCGCCCTTCGTAGCCGAAGTTTGGTGTTAGTAGCTTTTCAAAATGATCAGTGACACCTGATAACCCCCATGAAAGCTTACAGTGCATGTAGCCAAGGGCTTGGAGAAGGAACTGAGTGCATACTTCTTCAACGAACCGTTTCACTCGAAGCGACGACATTTCACCACTAGTCACGTAAGTACGGGTATATAACTGGCATACCGAGCTCCCCAAAGCACAAGCCCAAATCGATCTATCATCGGCCCGGGATTTCAACCACCACCTCTCCGTTTCTCCTTCAAGCATCATAAACATGAAGCTCCTCGGTGTTTTCACGCTCGTTACCCTCACCCTTGCTCTTCCGAGCCCAAAGCCTGCGGACGTTAGCCTTGAGATCAAACGAGACGCTGAAGCCTTATCCGCACCCACGCCCGACGACAGCTGGACTCCTGGGCCTCGTGGAGAAAGCTGGTTTAAGAGAGATGCCGACGCCAAATCTGCGCCAACTCCCGACGACAGTTGGACTCCCGGACCTCGCGGCGAATCGTGGTTCAAGCGTGACGGTAAAGCAGAATCTGCGCCGACCCCGGATGATACTTGGACGCCTGGACCGCGTGGCGAGTCTTGGTTCAAGCGCAGCAAGATGTGAACCGACTAAACGTCTAAGAACGTGCTTCGCCATCATGGATGTCCGAGGTGGATCTGTGGAACATTCACTTGGGCTGGAGAAGGCATGATGTTATGACGTCTTCATGTGGATTAGTCTTCTTAAAATCCTATCCATATATTTATCAGTATCTACGTCCCCCCTTATCAAAGCAACGGCTTCAAATCCCGATCACCAAAGCCAAAACCACAAACTAACATTCTGTCCACTCGCAGCCACAATGCCTCAGATACCATGCTGGCACTGCAGGGTACAGCTCAATTCCAGCACGCACATTTGCCAAGCCTGCAGCCAAAATGCCGGCAAGCAAATCATAGCATTTACCGCTTGTAATACCGCAGGCTGCAGTGAGACTACCACAGCACAAAATCCTACCTAGCGGCAATCTAGGAAGCTTGATGAACAAATAAGAGGTTTGGATGGGGCTGGACTAAATTGTGAATTCGTTGAGTCTTGGAGGGAGGTGAATGAAGTTGCCTGTAGGAATTCCCACGTTGTCTTGACTTGCCTAGACACTCCGATGTATGGGCAGTTACGATGAGATGTTGGGGATTCGCGGACTATAGGGTGGTCGGTCCCACATTTTCCCTACATTATACAACTCGTTCGTATTTCATCTGGAATCGGTTTCCATGAAGATACCATCATGCATGCTATATGCTTATGGCGTCCACCCATGACCGCGTACATTCAAGTCTGCGTCTCTCTAGTTGGTTGTGGGAACAAGCTTCGCTGTTATACAGATTGGGTTGCAGTAGCCGAGTGATAGATTCATAGGAGGAAATATCATTACAACTTAGTATATTTACGCGCTGGTGCAGCTCGGCTTGAAATTTCTCCGGGTGAGAATGGACCGTGCCCCTCACTCGGAGGTTCCACGTAACAAGCTGAAATGGGTCTCCCCCACCCCACGCTCAGACTTAACAATAAACTCCTCGAGCTTTTGGTGTCTCGCGCTGCCATACTTGCCCATTACTTTCACTGTCTTTTCCCGCCATCCAAAGGACCACTAGGTGGTCTATTACGTAGTTATGGCAACAAAGTCGTGGACGACTATTCACTCAGGCTACGAATTTTCCCCTTTTACGTTTAAGAAACGCTCCCGTACAGCTACTGAATATTACGCCCAACCCTGTGGGGATGTGTGGTTCAATACACGACATTGGAAAACGGAGCGCATTATCAATGAGGCTAAGGCGCTGAAGCTGCTCGCTGAACGAACAAGAATCCCGATTCCCCAGTTTATCCGGTATGGCCAGAAAGATGACGGGTCCATGTTCCTAGAAACGAGCCGAGTCGACGGCATCGATCTGAGTGAAGCTGGCAAGGAATGCCGGAAGCCGGGTGGTGTGAGGCATAACAGCGTCGGCGAATGCAACAAATGCATGGATATTGCGAAGGCTAATGCCGAGCACTTCATCCAGACTGTTTTTCTCCCCGAGCTCGCAAAGCTACGTTCCAACATAACAGGACTGGACGGGTTTGTGCTGCCGCCGGCGTGGATGCTGGAATACGATACACGATCGCACTGGAACACAAAGACGTCTTCGTACAAAGAGTTCGTATTCACCCATGGCGATTAGGGTTCTGACAACCTGGGGATGGACCCGAATACGTTAACGGTGAAGTGTGTGATTGGTTGGGAGCATTCGGGATATTTCCCTCCCGAATTCCAGAAATGGTCGGTCGATAATGACGTTTATCATGCTCTGTATGAGGATCATCAAACAATTTGCGAGCTCGCCAGAAGCATCGAGCCTGTTCTCCAGAGGGAGCAACACTGAAGTGGCTTCTTCCAATGACGTCGCCGAAATAGGAATTTCGTCAACGACTTTGGGAATCACTGTACCGGTATCCACATACGCACATTTCACCAGATAGATGACGCTGAGTCAGTTCATTGAGAGCAGCGGCAGTCACTTAATCGTGACCAGAGCAACATGGGCGACGACCGAGCTCGACGTACGCAAATCGACGGGCTGCATGCTACGAGACCTCATCATGCAAAACGAAGCATCTCCAAACTTGCACAGCCAGATGCTGAAGCAAGCGTGCGATCGCCCTGGAATCTTGTAATCACAACATCACCACCGGGCGCATCATTTAGAAGCTCTTGCTGGGCAACAAACAACCCAGCATCTGCACACTGCCCGCGCAACTATCCCAACCAGCATTACTCCCACATAAGCTCTGCACGCGAGATCAGCCATGACCGCAACGGCCTGCAGCCTCTATCGATTCACGGTCGCGCGACGACGTGCTCTTATGCCCTATTGCCATCGCATGACGTCCTTGTTGGCTCGTTGGCGCTTCTTAGGACCGGGGTCGCGGTGATGTTGACGATGATGTTTGAAGCTGAGGCACGGGCCCAAAGGCTTGACCGGCAACCTTCCCCAATCACATGTGCATTGCGCATCACAACGACTCTATACTCCGCTGTCTATCTTACCCAACCTACATCCTTCTTCACTCCCTCTTTGCTCCCATGGCCTGCACAAATCGATGGCTAGCGAACGTCTACGCTGCCGGGGGCGATTCGGAGCCGCCGCCCAAACCTAACATCCCTACCGACTACGTGCAGAAGCCTCGATGGCGCCACGCGCCAGAGACATACCCCCTCGCACCTCCAGCCCTCGCAGATCTGGAAAGACACAGCGCTGCGCTTTCAGAAATCGATGCGCCAAACAAAAAGCGACAGCGAGTACATAATGCGCCAGCGCATGCAATGTCGCAGACCCCGATATCGCCAACGAGGAGGTCGAGCAGGCAGGCTGGAACGACGGGTAACACAGGGACAACAACGAAGGAGGCGACAGTAGTAGAACAATCTTTGTTCTCAAGGCCAGTGCCAGTCTTGACGCCCAGCATGTCCGAGGAGTACGTAAATGACGTAGACGATGCCGAGGACGCCGAACTTGACTCAATGATAAGTTCGAAGCGATCGCGCAGCCCAACCCGCCGTATGGTTGATCTTCAAATCGCCAAGAAACCCGTGATCTCGAAGACGGCGACATCGAGTAAAGACGTCCCACAGAATGTGAGAACGTTGTACAAGAACATTCAGGCGCTAGCCCTGCGGTCGAAAGGCGTCATTCCACGAGGCATTGAGGTACCATCCCGAGGAACGCTTCACAATCTTCTAGCTAACGAATCACCAGCATGAAGTGGACCAGGACGCTAACGGTGATCTTGATTACTTGGAGGATTACGTGGCAGAGACACAAAATGCAAAGACTTACGAACAATTGAAGGACGAATTCAAAGCTATGCGGGAAATTCGGGACGAGACCTTATCATGTAAATCGAAGCATCTACACGAATCAAGCTGGAACGAACTTGTGCATAGCCAGATGCTGAAGCAAGCTGTGCGTGGTCGCCCTGGATTTTCGTACTACAATATCACGACCGCGCGCGTCATTAGGGAACTTGTGCCGGGCAACGAATACGGCGAGCTTTTGAAAGGCAAGATGATTGACTACGCTGTCACACTTGGCCCACCGCTACTTCCTAAGGCCAACATTATCAACCGGCTCGCTGCTTCTCCTCGCAAACTTCAGCGTACCATCAACCCGTCTGATTACTCTCCCCTCTGCTACGAACCTGTTGGGATCGGCATTGAGACCAAGTCCCCCGAGGGCGGCAATGAGGATGGCGAGGTACAGCTCTCCGTCTGGGCAATGGCCCACTTCAACCGCCTGCGCCAGCTTGTTCAGGACCCCGTGACTATGACGCTTCCTCTACTCTTGATTACTGAAGCCCGTTGGAAGTTGTACTTTGCTAGTGACTTCGTGCATGAAGTTCATCTTATTGATGCTGTGGACATCGGCACTACGGCCAATATCATTGGGTGTTACACTATTAAGGAGGCATTAAGGGTAATATTTGCGTGGGAGGAGGAAACATTTGTTCCGTGGTTCTTGGAGGGAGTGACGCCAGAATGAATATAACTCTAGGTAATTCGTAGTCATAAGGTGGTCTTTGCATAGCGGTCTCTGCTGTGTTCGGCGCAGGGCAAGTCATGTCCTACGCTCATTGCTAAGCAAAGCCAACCCTGCACTGCGCTTTCGGCTCGATCTTTGTCTCCGACTCTTTCTTCGCTTCCGACTTTTTCTTTGCTTTCAATCCGGTGATCGCGTTTGCTTGCCTTTGCTTTGAGACTTGTGACCCCGCTCGACGTGCACGAATCCGGGAGCTTTCGCCTCGCCGTCTTGCCGAATGTGAGGAACATGGCACAAACGAACAGCACGACGCACGACCAGAAGATAAGAAAGTGCAGAACTTGGAGCATGGAGAGGAGCTTTGAAACTGATGCAGTGGAGAACGAGCTCTCTCTACGTGAAAAAGTGGTCCGAGCATGGCGAGCGCTCAAAAGCGCCCGAATGTGCGCGTGTTGACTGAATTCCGAAGGTTTCCATTTGGCAGGTCTAGTACGAGGTAGTACATGCTGAGATCCTTTTGGATAAGCTTGACAGAGGTGGGCGAGTCGAGAAGGTCAAGAAGAATGACTCTGGGAAAGACACGAACTGAACACTTCCTTTCCGCAACACAGCCCATTTTCTTCACGCAACCCCATGCTAAGGAAAAAACCACACTTGTGATACTATTGAATGATATATACATAGAATAAAATGCAACGCACATCTTCGCTTGCTGCTCTGCTCGTCCATCTTCCCAACCTCGCAGTTTGCAAGTCCAAGCAATCCTCGCTGAAGTCAGATATCTCGACGAAGAAAGGCGGTATCGCATCGCCTGACTGCGCAAATGCTGGGTCTGAAGCCGTCGCATCTAGCGGGGCTGTCTTCTCCTCTTTTCCCCTCTTCATCCATCGTCTTCTTCCGCCACCAAATCGAATCCAGTTCTTCCCCTAAAGAGCTATTCGAGGCCTGCACATGTCATCTCCGTGACCTCCGCTTCAGCAACCATCTTCATCTTGCATCCATCCACGAACCGGACTCGGCTTGTCACCATTCTCGTAAAGCACCGACACCTCGAGCCCTTAGTGCATCTGCGCTGTCATCCAAGATTGGAGCTCAGTACATCGCCCGGCGAATACGACGTGCCCGAGTTCCCGAGCCCCTCTGGCGGGTGGCAGGTTCCGTTGGTACACTTTGCCGACTTGCTAGGGTTGCTTCATCGCGTACTTGAACAACTGGGGCGTTCGCGCCTACGTTATTGGCGCGATTGGCGAGATGCGTGACAGTGCGGTGTCGGTGATGGTGTTGATGTTGGTGGTGTCGCGTGGGATATGCGGCTGTCAAGGTGACGAGGAGGGCGGTGAGGATGATGGTGAGTTGCATGATTGATATGCTGGTTTATGGAATGGTATGGCGAGTGTGGTTGATGGTTTGATGCTGCGAATGAAGTGATAGAAGGAAGTAATTGCTTTGTTGTGGACTTCATACTAAGAAGCAACCAGATCATTTATATGGCAGCAACGCAGTGCACTCGTCCGGACTCAAGACATTCGACCCACAAGACGGACGATAGCATTCCGCAGAACCACACTGCAGCAAAGTCCGTAAAAGCCATTGCTGAGCGTCGGAGAATTGTGGTGTCCGATTCGGGTAATCCACCAGCGCAGGCCCGGTCTCATCCCGGTAGACGTGGGGGCTGCGAAAGCGGCGCCCCAACATTTCTCGCCGTGAGCGCGGGGAACTCGGCCAGGGACTAGCAAAGCGTTATGCGGGAGGTGGGTTCCGGGAGCAAGGCTGAGATGCGAGACAGAGGGAGTTGGGTTTGGGCTGGTGCCGTGGCGATGGCTCAAGCCATTTTCGCTGATGTCAGTCGTCTTACGTCTCGGCGCAGAACGGATCGTATTGCTTGAGGAGGGGCGTAGGGCTCTGGGACTGCGAAGCTACAAGCGCCGGACGTATCTTGTGCGTATTGTGAAAGTGGGAGTGTTCGATGCTGTTGGAAGATGCAATGTGCCGCGGTCGCAAGCCGCGCTTTACTCAATCCGGCCGGATGCACGGGAGTCAGCGCTGGTTCGGACGGCGAGCAGAGCAACTAAGAACGCGGAGGAAAGTATACCGAATACAATGCGCCTAATAGTTCGAACGCAGAATTACTCCGCGCGAAATCTCCATAACAGATGTATCTCTTACAAGTTACAACCCACTTCTTCCATCCCGCAGCACATCACCAACATGAGACCACCACCAAAATTTCATGCGCAACCGCCTACGTCATCCATCTCCATCCACAACCCAATCCATCTCTCCTGCACCATCCTGCCCCACCTCCCAAACCACCCTCGCCCGTTCACGACATCGCAGGGACTACGGGCGAACTCGCGATGCTCTAAAATTGACCAATCAGAGCATATGCGGGAGTTTCTCTGACATAGGGCGTGCGCCCAGGCGTTGGTCTAGCTACTAACTCCCTTTTCGGTACCAATCCGACTCGCCGACATCGATGACTCCCAGCCGGACGCGCTTGTATAAAGGCGGCTGCTCCGGTTTAATGTGTAACGTTGAGGCCCAGAGGTAAATTTCCGAGCACGGGGACGACTACTTCGCTTTCAACTCGAGGACACGCTATCGCGACTTATATCCCGACTACGCTTGTAGATATTTCTCCTAGACGAGAGGTGCCGGCTTTCTACGTTCCCGGCGAAAATAACTCTTCGGCTTCCACGCTAAAGCGCAATACCACTCCCTCGAATCCCATCTTCTCAACCCTCCTCATCCGCCTCTTCCGCGCAAAAGCCCAGCCTCAAAATGAGCACCACCACCGAAACCATCGAGCTCTCGA
>Ga0247733_1000374_pt1 | contig 17787 bp, 21 predicted proteins | sample UWRJL043104R2_FD_180932 | JGI IMG/M metagenome (GOLD analysis project Ga0247733, IMG submission 180932) | Plant litter microbial communities from Arlington Agricultural Research Station in Wisconsin, United States - UWRJ-L043-104R-2 | ecosystem: Environmental > Terrestrial > Plant litter >...
AGCTAGGGGCGCAAGTGATGGAGACAAGAAAGAGGGTGCTTGGGGAGGAGCATCCTTCCACGCTGACCAGCATGGCCAACCTAGCATCAACGTACAAAGACCAGGGGCGGTGGAAGGAGGCTGAAGAGCTGGAGGCGCAAATGATGGAGACAAGAAAGAGGGTGCTTGGGGAGGAGCATCCTTCTACGCTGACCAGCATGGCCAACCTAGCATCAACGTACAAAGACCAGGGGCGGTGGAAGGAGGCTGAAGAGCTGGAGGCGCAAATGATGGAGACAAGAAAGAGGGTGCTTGGGGAGGGGCATCCTTCTACGCTAACTAGCATCGCCAACCTAGCGTCGACATACTGGAACCAAGGCCGATGGGTGGAGGCGGAGAAGCTAGAGGTGCAAGTGATGGAGACAAGAAAGAGGGTGCTTGGGGAGGAGCATCCTTCTACGCTAACTAGCATGGCCAACCTAGCGTCGACATACTGGAACCAAGGCCGATGGGTGGAGGCGGAGAAGCTAGAGGTTCAGGTGATGGAGACGCGCAAGACAAAGCTTGGAACAGACCATCCAGATACACTAATTAGCATGGCTAATCTGGCGTCAACGTACAGCAAGAAAGGGCTGTTGGATGAGGCCGAAGAGATGTTTGTGCAAGTGGTAGAGACGTTAAAGAAAGTTCTTGGCGAAGAGCATCCTTCCACGCTGACCAGCATGGCCAACCTAGCGTCGACGTACAGGAACCAGGGGCGGTGGACGGAGGCCGAAGAGTCGTTTGTGCAATTGGTAGAGACGTTAAAGAAGGTTCTTGGCGAAGAACATCCTTCCACGCTGACTAGCATGGCCAACCTAGCATCAACGTACAGGGAACAGGGGCGGTGGAAGGAGGCTGAAGAGCTGGAGGTGCAAGTGATGGAGACAAGAAAGAGGGTGCTTGGGAAGGAGCATCCTTCCACGCTGACCAGCATGGCCAACCTAGCATCAACGTACAAAGACCAGGGGCGGTGGAAGGAGGCTGAAGAGCTGGAGGTGCAAGTGATGGAGACAAGAAAGAGGGTGCTTGGGAAGGAGCATCCTTCCACGCTGACCAGCATGGCCAACCTAGCGTCGACGTACAGGAACCAGGGGCGGTGGACGGAGGCCGAAGAGCGAGAAGGGCAAGTGATGGAGACATGAAAGAGGGTGCTTGGGAAGGAGCATCCTTCCACGTGAACAGCATGGGCAATCTCGCCTTTACGCTGAAGTCCCAAAACCGCGATAAGGAGGGCCTCTCTGATATAAGCATGCTTGCAGCCGCAGTAATGGGATCTTGGTGTGAAACATCCTTACACAAAGTCGTCTCTTGCTACATTTAACAAGCGGTGGGGTAGGGGTCGGTAAGATAGATCTATGATTTTCTCTGAGTACGTCGGACGTCAAGTAGATTCGTGAATACTACAAATGCATGAATCTAGACGATCTTCAACAGTTTATAGGCGGTCATTGCGACTATAGAAGCTGATAGTCTGCAACAATATGACCTCATAATCCCTCTAAAATACTTCCAGACCCCAAGCATTGAGAAGAGGAAGAGGTATCCGCTCAGAGTCCCCCAAACGCCTGAAAGACTGCATACTATACATTGTCCCTCCGAACTTTTGCATCCAATAACCTCGACTTCTAAGCCTCTCCTCTAAATTCCCTCAAACCACCTGCTCAACCCCCTCTCTCCACCTCCCCTCCGCCCTCCTGATCAACTCCTCATAAACCGTCCAAGCCAACGCCGAACTAATCGCCTTCCTCGCAATCCTGATCCCCAACCCATCAAAGAAGCTCCTCGCCCCGTCCTCCACGAACATCTTCCTCGCCGCATGCACCATATTCCCATACCGCTCAGGCATCAACTGTATGCGCGTCTTGATCGCATCGAATGGGTTCGTGACCGTGGTACCTAGTCCGGCCGCCGCGACACCGGACACGAAATTGATGCCTGCCGAGGTGCTGGAGCTGAGTCGCGAGCTTTGTGTGGATGTGCCGGATTCTGCTTCGATGCGCGAGGCGAGGAGGGAGAGGCGACGCTTGGATTGCTCGTAGAACACGACGTAGAGACCGGCATAGGGGCCGTCGCGGACAGCCGTGGCACCGAAGCCAGCGAAGAAACCGCGGAGTCCTTCTCTTTGGAATATCCCCTTCACCGCCGAAAACATGGAATTGTACGAGTAGAGATTACTCTCATACCGCACCTTCAACACCGTAATCGGCATCATAATGAATCCCGCGCCTGTTCTCGCCACTGCCCCCGTCGCCAAATTGGCCGTATTGCTCAGCTTAGGCAGCGTACTCGAATGTCCGTCTCGCGCCGCCGCCATGCCGCCCGATGCGCGCAGACTGGCGAGTTCGGCCCGTCGTCGCAGCGCATTGAGGCCGGAGAAGTATATCGCGGAGCCGCATCCTGTGCGCAGGGTGCTCGGGAGCGTGCCCCTCCAGAACTGGCGGATAGGCTGTGGGCCACTGGCTATCAGTTTGATGGTGCCTAGGATGGTGTTTTGGTGCGATTGCTGGACGCGGGTTTTGACGAGGTCGGCGGGTTGGAGGAGGACGGCGGAGAGGATGCCGGAGCTTAGGCCGGCGAAGAAATGGACTGCGAACGTATTAGAATCGTCGTCTCATACTTTTCCATGTGCGCGAATAGTATGAAGCTGTAGAGGGCTTTCTGAAGGTGTCAAACTCACAAGAAGACGACGAGTGCGACTGCGAGCCATTTGACATTGCCGCGCCGTCAATTGTGGTTCTGCTATGAAGGATATGTTGGATGGTTGCTCCGCATGATGCTGGACAGCGGAAGAGTGCTGGTTGGTCACGGTGTGGTAAAAGTGAAGGTGCGGCAAGCTGTCGGAGGATTTTGGGATGACGTTCTTCATTGACAACCGCGACGACCCGAAAGAACATCGGAACTCCGCGTGTCGGGAGTCCGACCCGCCGCCCATCCATCAACCTGAGTCTCCTCACCATTCACATGCAAATTCCATGCGTCGTCTTTGTTGAAAGAGTCTCTGTTCTAATACGGGTTGGTAGAAATATATAACCGTAAACACTCCAAATCGAAGCATTACCTCTGTAGTCGTACTGGACCGCATATGGCTCGTCCCTATGAAGCGATAAATCCATGGCCCCCTTTCGTTGTCTCGACCACCTCCAGACTCGCTCTTCCTTGCGGAGGCGGCTTCCCATCTTCTCCCATAACCCATACACTTACACCCTTCTTGTCGTTCCAAACACCATCCGTAGCCTGGACCTTTAGTGTCTTGTTGAAATACCGGTCGACAACTCTTAGTTGCGGCGTCATCCAGACCCCTGTAACCAATGGCAACAGATTATACCTCGCCGTCTGCCTACTCATGGGTAGCAATTGCAACGTCCGCAGCTTCGGCCCACTGAAGCCAAATTCCTCGCTCGCTTCCATGCTGAGCTCGAAGGTGAGAAAATGCATGGTTGGATTTTCGAGTGTGTAGTCCATATGTATGAGGCCAGTCACTGCTTCAGAGGGCGTAGCAGTGGCTAGGACACGAGGCTCGCTGGACGGGATATGGATTCGCGGGATCGGTATGCTAGTCATGACGGTCGGGTTGCTTGGGTCACCGGATCTCTGCCAGAGGATATTCAAGCTTGTATCGATTGCCGTTGGTCTGCGCTCCTCGAGGTTGTTCTTGCGGATATCGATACAGAAAGACCACTCATGAATCTTGTTGGGTGGCAGTGGTGCATCGACGTCGTCGAATTCTCGGTTGATGTCGCAAGAGGCGCCGCCATGGATGGTATGGGTCTCCACGGCGAGGTCCTTGAGTACAAGCACTTCTTCGGCGAACGAAGCGACCTTAGCCTTGAGGTGCCACTTCTGAGCAATACCATAGGAATCGGCTGACTCTGAGGCCTGCTGGGCCTCGGCTTCTTGCAGCTCGAAGTAGCTAGGCCATGGGTCGGGGTGAACGCGCGGAGTGAGACCGTAGCTCGTCTCGAAGGGTCCCATGAAGATGAGGTCCGCGAGCGTGGTCTTGGATACGGGTATATCGCGGTCGCTCAAAAGGTGATAGAGGACTTTGACCTCCAGTGCGTAGTCGGACGGCTCGGCGGGCGCTGTGAAGCGGATCTTCTCGGTGGTGCTTGCGCCCTTCGGAAGAAGGCCAACAACGTGTCCCGGAAGGTCCATGTCGCCATCAAGTGGGGGCGGCACTTCCTTCATTGGTGAAGATGCGTCGTGTACCCAGGAGTATGCCAATGTATCTTTCGACCGACCAAGCAACCTGACCTCAAGGACAGCTTCAGTGTCTTCTTCTTCTTGGTTCGTAACTTCGATTGCCAGTGTGATTGGTTCGTCCGTGTAGTAATGATCCCGCACATCGGGCAGCCTGATCTCCATTTTCGGAGGTTTCGGTAGCACCTTGACGGCAATGCCAGAGGTTCCTTTGAGCTTCCGTGGCTTCACCGTGGTCCCAGTGTTGACCCACCAGGTTGGTGCGGTGTTGGCCTGAAGTTCGGAAGTGGGTACCACGAGTTTGAACTTTTCTGTATCTATCTCGAATCCACCGGCGACCATCTCTACCTCACCCGCCTCGCGGAACACAACAGGGAAGTTGTACACTTTGGTCTGACCGGGATGCATGGTCAGATCTGCATGCCCGAACCACCCGGGTTTCTCATCCGAAAAGGTGGAATTCTGCTCCTCGAGTACACAGTCATACAGGTGTGGCTGCGAGCCCGAAACGGAGCCATCCGACTCGTGAGTAAGCTGTATCTTGCTCAGGCAGCCTTTGGACTGAAAGTTCACAGTAGACATTGTTATAGGGGCGGATCCCGACCTCGCCGTGGATGTAATGGCGATTTGCGAAGGTAGTGGCTCGCCAACGTTGCCTTCGTTCTTCGAGAAGGTGAAAGTGATAGATACTGCTTCGTCAATAAGGTTCAATACGGGGATGTGGAGACATACAGCATGATACATAGTCCTTGCTGTCGAGGCTGACGCTGGGCTTGTTATTCTGCACCTTGTCCGCTGGGAATGAGTCCAAGCACGCCATGAGATCGTACTTGTATTTTGTCTTTCCAATGAACACTGTAAGTTGTTAGGAGGCCCGCAGTATTATGAACAAAGCACCAGCACTCACCTTGCGAATGAAGCTCCCATTCGGTCGCAACGTATGTTTCGATATCTTGTACGCGTAAAGCGCACTCGTGAAGGCCCCATACAACCTCGGACGCAAGGCTCCACCACCCTTCCTTGCGCCATGCCATGGATTCCCACAGAGGTCGCAGTACCTTGAAAGCTTCAGGAAAATTCTTGACGTGAAGTAGTGTCCTCCCTGCCTCCAATTGCAGTTGATGGATCTTGCGATGCTGCTCTCGCGTCGCGTACTCGGATATGGCAGCATTCAGTTTGGCCACGATGTCTTTCCAATGCTCAAATCCGCCAGTGCTGCCTGGCTCAGGAAATTCCTGATGAGGTTCTGGAACGAGATATGTGTCGTAGATCTGGTTCCTATGCGAAACCTTAGTAGCTGGCGACATGCCTGGCGGTGTGCGATCTTCCTCGGGCATCTCTCGAGCTAGTAGATAACGCCTCTTTGCATGATCGGCAGATGATTTGAACCAGTAGCCTGGATGATGTAGGGATTCCCAAGGAGGCAGTCGCTCACCGACGGAAAACTGTTTCTCGGGCGACGCGTACGTCGGATTGATATCGTAGGTCGGCAAAAGATCAGACTCAATTTGGGGCTGGGTGATTCGGAAGACTTTCAGATCGGCCTGCTGGATCAATTGGCCCATGGCTTGCGCCCATGTGGACTGCCAGGCCTCCCATCCGTAGTTGGCAGTCCCTTTCCCGCGTCGGTCAAGTACGTCTTTAAGTTTCATTTTGTATCTCTGCCAAGTCTGTGTGGCAGCAGTAGGATAGTTGTTGAACAGTTGACAGCGAATGTGTCGAAGGGCTATGGCATCAGCCACCAACCGTATCTCGTCCCATCTCGGCGACCAACTCGCAGTTGTCTCGAAGATACCCTCAGTCCCAAATAGAGCTTCTAGAGCGATGTTGTAATGTCGTTGCGCCGCGTCCATTTCTTGCCTGAACTCGGCAAAAACACCTAATTTGAAGTCGTAACGAATATTCCAGCCTGGTTGCGATAAAGTCTGGGATGTGCCCCTCGTTGGCGGGGCAGTCGGCGGGGGTATTGTTCCTCGACCCTTCTTCCTCCGTGTGCGCTTGGTGAGGTCTCGGTAATATTCCACACTCAGAGGCCTCAAGATAGTTAACACGTTCGCTGCGAAAGCGCGTATATCTGGTAGGGACGACGGTGGCAGCAAAAAAAGCTGTGTCTTAGAGTCAAGACCTGTGCTACGTCGAATGGTATTGAGTCGCTCTTCAATCTCGGGTGATTCAACGATGGACATATCGCTCAGAAGCACGACAGCGTACCTTGTGCGGTACTCAGACCGCTGTAGCTGAGCTTTGATCCTGTTGATGTCCGTCTTTAGCTGGTTGTCGTGCAGGCTGTTCGTTATTGGGTCCGTCGTGAATTCGAAAAAGGATACGAAGACCGAGGGCACGTATTGTTGGTGTTTCGTGATCCAAGATGGTGCCATGACTCCGTCCGGGAAGAGAGCTGAGCGTGGAGACAGGGGCGATATTGGGGAATGAAGGACCCAGGATGTTGCGGCTGCAATGGTAGGACTGCTGGGCGGCGTTGTCTCTGAATACGTGGTGGGTGCGTCAGCCTTTCTCGGGGGCAGTTGGAAGTTCTGGACATCATGAGCATCTGTTCAACATTCGCGTGGGCATGGGAGAGAGAGAGCGCGCTTCCAGACCAAGCAAGTAGGCAGCTGACGTCGCCGCAGAGCCTAGAAGCCTGCATTCAGGGAGATAGAGCTCATGGCAGGCGTTCCACCAGCCTGTCCTACTTGGCCTAGCCAGACTCTCTCTACTGATGCCAATATATTCTACAAGTGGGCGCCTGACCTACCCTCCCAACTGCGCGCATTCTAAAGGCCGACATATAACCCCGACCATCGCGCCCTCGTTCGGCATTGGCCCCGTCATAGCTCAGGAACTCTTGCAGCAGCTGGTTCGCACGCTCGCTGTTCAGTGGGGGCACTTCTGAGCTGATGGTGGTGACTGCGCGGCCGGGCAGCACTTGTTGAAGCGGCGGAGGGGGCGCGAGCTCTGCACTGGGTCCCAGGCCAGAGAGCACGATGAAGGGCAGGTTGTGCGCGACGTATTCGGGGGGATACGCGTCCATGGCAGCGGACGCAAGCTATCTCTCCATGAAGAAGGCGGGGGTCGGGCGGGAGTGCGAGCGAGCTTTTGGATCTTGAGCGGCGGGTCTTCTCAATGCGCAGTCCAGAAGAGAAATCCACGGGCGACAGACATATGCGTGCACGGCTGCGCTGGCGTGGTGATTTGGCGACCAGCGAGCTTCGATCTGGCGGTTCGCGATGATGTTCAAGTGCTCCATCCCTAGGTCGGCGTCTGCTGGCCCCCGATGGCTTGCACGTGTTCTCGGGATCTGCCCTGCTTCTCCGCTCTCAGACAGTTGGAGCTCTCCGCACAATCACCACCACGCCCCACACGTCGCCGAGACAATCACGCCCCAAAATCGCTCAGTAATCACTCTTCTTCGCGTTATACCATCGAACGCGACCTCATTCAGACACTTTTCTCGCCGCGTCCATCCCGGGACCACCACCACCGCCAACTTTCTGCAGGGCTGGCTAAGGAGCCGTTCTCGCCATGGCAGGGCAACAGCAGCAGATCATTGATACCATCTTCTCTATGAAAAGGAGGATACTGCGACCGGATGACTGTAGGCGCATCTCCATCCGAGTCATGAGCTTCTGCTAACGTCCCCAGCCTCCGACTCGGAAGAGACCGAAACACCCTACACGACCCAGAAGCAGAATCTGAAGCGCAAAGCCCAGTACACACGCTCCGGCGACGCAGACTTTCTCTCAGATCCCCGGCCGTACAAAAAGGTGCCTTCTCCCCTTCGCTGCGTCAGGGTCCACGCTAACAATCTGGCGGGTACAGAGAATCGAGCATGCAGGCCACCAGCGGTACATCCTCCAGCGCAACCCTCCACGATACGACGCGGATGGCGACATCGTCGAAGCGGGGGACGAGTACGAAGATGAGGACGACTTGTCCACCATTGAGGAGAACCCGTACGCCGACATACATTTAGAACGTGCGTAGTCCTACTTCCGGCCTATCTGACGGGTGTCAATTGATTATTGTAGATTTACTCGCACCGTTGACTTCTGCCGCCGATCTACCCACCCACCCCTCCTACAGTTTAGCGTACATCTCGAGCCACCTCACGGACATGGTCAAAGAAGTGGCGGCAATCTCGCGCAAGGAACAGGTATCGCTATCGCATGCGAAGGGTCTGTTCAACAAGCTCCAGGGCGACTCTAGCTTTGCACCACATGCTCTGGTGCCCATGGCCCAACAGCCGTTGAAGGAGCTGTGGGGCAACGATGCAGAGGAGCAAGGCGCAAACGGAGACTTTGAACAAGCTGAAAGAGGCCACGGCCAGGATACTACGAAAGTGCAGGATGCAATGCCTACCACGGAAGATGTAGCCATGGAGGATGTGACGCAGGCGAACGAAACTCTTCGAGAGGAGCGCAATGGCGATTCAGCTACAACACCCGTAAACGGAACAGAACCCGCGACTAACGGAGCATCACACGATGCAGATGCGGAAGATCCGCAGATGAATGGTGAGGGACCACACTCTCCAGTCGGCGATGACGTCTCCGACACCGCCTCACAACAGACACACCGAATGACCACGCGCGCACGAGCACAAGCGGCCTCGACACCATCTCCACCCTCCTCCTCCTCAAGTGCGGTCAACCCAATCCACCCGCTCTTCACTTTCTCCACCGATTCCTTACCAGACCGTGACTTCGGTCTACCACCCGCTGAAGCAGAAGAAACACGCATGCTCCTTATGGCCTACGTACAAAAGCAGGAAGAGATCTCCCGGGTAGCCACAGATTTGTACCACGGCATGCTACGGGGCGAGCGCATGCGACAAGATGTTTTCAAGTGGGCGAAAGCGGAAGCACACTTGGGTGAGATGAGTGACGGAGAAGATTGGTACGATAGGGAGGAATGGAATCTAGAGGAGGACTTGATCAAAGGGAAAGATGAGGAGGAGGACGATACACAGGTTGCGGGGAAGAAGTCGACGAGACAGCGTAGGAAACCGGATAAGGAGGATCGATGATTGGAGTGAGAAGGTGATTGGGTGCGCGGCGGGCTTGATTTTGTGTAGCAGGATACCCCACGATTTACGGCATTGTCAGACATTGATTTTGATGAATCAGATTCTTCTCTCTGCACGGCACTCGTACTGTGTTGCCGACGCTCATTTCAGCTCGACTCTGACTGTGGCTTCTTTCCCTTCGATCCACGTCCCGACTGACCGCGTCCCGGCTAGTATCTCCACCTCTCTCGTCACACTTTTCATAGCGGGTTGCTCATCTTCCTCGTCGCTTTCGAAATCCCAGTCTTCGTCGTCCACTTCTTCGGTTCGAGGTGCAGGTATCCAGTCCCCCGTCTCCCAGACCAGTCTACATTTCATAGGCTTGATGCCGAAATGCTTGCTCGCTATCCCGAGCAGAGTGTATGCAGTGTAACCCATTGGGATCTCCACATCAACACTCTTCGACTCAGAACCACTTTGATACAACTTGATCCTCAAAAGCCGTGCCGCCAATGAATTCGGATTAACCTGCCCATCCAATCTCACAATCCTCGGCTCGCCATACTCTTCACACAACCATTCATATCTCGGATGCGTCTTCAAAATCTTCTCTTGCTCTGACTCCGGCGCGAACGAGACTTCGCGGGCGATTAGAGAGAGGTAGTACGATTCGGCGTTCAAGCGCTCTTTTGCCGTGATGGGGGAGTAATTGAGCGTTTGGAGGTTTGCGAGGCGCGCGAACGTAAGCATGTATCCGTCTTCTGGGGTAAGTGCTTTACCATCTGCGGCTTGGAGGTTGGTGAAGAGAGGGTTGTGCGAGATGCGGAGGCTGGTTAGGCCGGGAAAGACGTGGGGGAGGGCGTCAATCACGGACCAGGCTGTTATTTCGTTGTAGGAGAGGTCGAGGTCGGTTAGAGTGGAGGAAAAGGTTGGGGCGGACGATAGTGTAGATGGCGAGGGGGAGGCTGAAGAAGAGGTTACGGCGTATATGTTGTTGGATTTTAGGACCAGGCGGCGGAGGTGCGGGAGCGATGTTAGAGGGTGCAGGCTGGAAAGGGTAGTGAAGAGGTTTTCTTCGAGGGAGAGCTCAGTTATGGTGGAGTTGGGAATGTGTGGGGGCAGGGTGGTGTAGAGGTTTGTGGAGGCGATTAGGGTCGTTAAGGTGGGGAAGACGTGAGTTAGGCGGGTGAGCTGCGGGCTATTAGTCTGAGCTTTGAGATTAGGCCTGGGAGGGGTCTGTTTACGTCTTCCCAAGGTAAGAGGGTATTATCAAGTTTGAAGTACTTGATGTTGGCGAAGGCCTTCTTTGCGCGAATCGTCTCGCTCTCTGTGAGGGTAGTGTCGCGGAAGCGATTGCCACTGTCCACATTAGTTCATGCTCCAAGAGATCTCATTGACCTGTGATCTGGCAACATACTCAACTCTCAAATTCCACAGCCGATCCAACTGCTCACAAACCGAGACCACCTCCCTCCACTCCTCAAACAGATTCCGACTCAAGTCCAGCTCCATAGCCTTCGGGCACGCATCCTTCACATCTGTCAACCCCTCCACCCACCCTTCGTCACCCTCCTTCAGCCTCACTTCAGGCCTCTCCATACATAACCCATCTAAGATCACAATCTTCAGCTCACTCAACTCAGCAAGCTTTTTCCGAATCTTATCAAAACCCACTTCCTCCACCTCTTTCCCGCTAATACGAATCGGCTGGTTCAGTCTAGCCAAGGGATCTCTCTTCAAAGCATTGTCGCCGGGATTTGTGGTAAAAACGACGTGTACGTCTGGATCTTCGAAGTCTTCCGAAGCATATTTTGCTTTAAGGGCTTCCGTGAAGGAGCGGGGTGGGTCTGGTTTGCGGGTTGGTCGGATGAAGGAGGCGGCTGTGGGCTGTTTGCTAAGACCTGGGGATGTTCAGGTTGGGTTCTGTCTGAAATGGGGTGGTTGTACGTCATTTACATTCGAAGTATTTGATGCCTCCATTTTCACCGGCATGTTTTCCGCGGCTCGGGTCGTCCCATTCTACACCTAGCCACTCTCCTTTGGAAGCCTTGACTTCGCCGTAGTATCGTACTGTGCATAGTTGGCCGTCGAATGAAAGTCGCTTGCCGACATAAAATTCAGCCATCCGCGTGGTAATAGCAAGGGGGGTGTTCCAGAGTGACGATGGAAACTATGAGCACTAAATTTGCAAGGAATTAGTAAAAGTCGTGCAATTAAGGGTTCCTTTGGAGCAGGGTACTGTTCAAATGTAGACGGTGCCTAGGGCACGTGATGATGACACTAACTGCAATTGTACTAGCTCGGGTGTGCTGGCCGCCGCTGCTTTTCTACGACTTCACTTTCATTACGACTTCAACTACAACAACGCGCACCCAAGGAAGACCACACCTCGAAAAGCGCTCGATCCTCTTCTAAACAACGTGATTGAAACCTTAGTAAGGACTTGCAGAGATGGACTACCAGGTAAGCTTCCCGAAGTCCAACTCACAGGACATGCTGAAGGACATATTGCTAACTTGCGCAGAATCGCGCAGGCTCCAAATTCGGCGGTGGAGGTGTCGCCTCCTCATCTGCGACCAACGCAGATCGCCGCGAACGTCTTCGGAAGCTCGCGCTCGAGACCATCGACCTCGACAAGGACCCGTACTTCTTCAAGAACCACGTCGGAAGCTTCGAGTGCCGTCTCTGCCTGACGGTGCACCAGAACGACGGCTCATATCTCGCGCACACTCAAGGACGAAAACATCAGACAAACCTCGCCCGGCGCGCCGCGAAAGAGCAGCGGGAAGGCAAGAAGGATGAATCGGCACAGACAGGGCTGCTCGCTGGTCCCGCAGTCAAGAAGAACGTTATCAAAATCGGCCGACCAGGTTACAGGATCACCAAAGTTCGAGAGCCAGTGACGCGTCAAAACGGCCTGCTTTTCCAATTCCAGTTCCCCGACATCACCCCAGGCACAATACCGCGGGTGCGTTTCATGAACCCGTGGGAGCAACACGTCGAAGCTCCAGATCAAGATTACCAGTACGTGGTTTTCGCGGGAGAGCCATACGAGACGGTCGCCGTCAAGGTGCAAGCCCGGGAGATCGACAGGCGGGATGGCAAGTTTTGGAATTGGTTCGATGAAGACAGCAAGGAATTTTGGGTCCAGATTATCTTCAAGACGGAGCGTGACGAGCGTTACAGCGCGGTTCCGGGTCTAGCTCCTGGTCGTAGATGATGAGAAAGAGATGGGCCTCCTGATACATACGGCTTGGTGTCGCCAAGCGGAGTACCTTGAAAGTTGGATCGACAACGGTGGGATGCTTGGTACATCCATAGGCATTTCTTCGCGCAGCTGAACAGCTGGCGCGTCAACATTGGAGGTAAATCTCTATTTAATACTGGCGTGGATCTCCTCGTTCTAACTGACGGTCGTCAGATTCACCAGTGAACAGAACTCCGGAGAGGGAAAACACGATTGTTCAGAACAGGAATCGGACTTCGTGTGAGCTTTAGTATTTTCCAAGGTGTACGTAGTACTCTATATCTGTAATAACACGCATTGACGAAGAGGTCAAGCACTCCATCTCGGTTACCAGTACTCTCGCAGTCTGTCAAAACGCAAACGCAAGCGCAAGGCCCGTGCAATGCTCAAGCACAAGCATGAACTCGGAGTCTCTTCGCCTAGCCTCGCTGCAGGATCGCGCACACGCACATCCACTTTTCATTTCGTCATCATTGTCTTCAGTGTTTCGTTCGATTGTGTCCAAGCTTATGCGAATGATTTTCGCTCTCAACTGACAATGTCTCCACGTCACGCTCTCGGTAGGAGTCGGAACGAGATAATGTCCATCGGGATTGCCTCGCTCTGCAATTCAAAGCTATGCACTATGCCTCGGAATCCTGCGGACTAGAGCGCTTCAACGACCAATGAGTTTCGTCGACGCACTGTTGGGTCATCTGATCGTTTTGGAAGGCACGATAAAACCCTAGAGCACCAACCTTGCAACCACACACAATCTATATCTCCGCGCACATGACCAACTACGGGAATGGCTTTCTGGCTTTCAATTCGCTGCACGAGCTCCATCCACTTAATAGCATTGCTAAGGCTCCGCCACACTTACTGAATACAGGTGAATGCCACCCATGGTCCAGCTATTCTTGACCTGCATCATCCGAGGAAACAAAGTTCAGGCCTCGATCCACGGCACGATTTGGTTACACACCCCACCCTCTGCTACTGCAGGGGTATTGGAGAGCAATGGTTACATTCTGCGAACGTTGAAATCGATATCAACGAACTACGCTTCCTGTCCCAATCTTTCCATCTGGCAATGTTTCTGAAGATCCTCAACACTTCTCGGTAGTAGCAGAATAGCCATTTTTGCCGCTGGGCTAGCAAGTCTCCCACGATAATCTCCCTGACCCGCTAGCTTTGGGACTTCGAGCTACCCTCTACGGACGACCTGACGCCGCTTCTCGTTTCCACAGGACATACGTCGTCACAGTAAGCTAGTCAAGGCGGCCGCACCTCACCGCCGAAGCTGTACGACAGCGGTAGCCGAAGCTCTCACCAGCCAGAGCTTTGGAAACGTGATACAACCTCCACAAATGCCGATTGGCAACTATCTTATTGGCTGCATCATCTTCATACCCGGGTTTCGGTACGTTGAAACGAAGGAGCTGCGCGTACTCCCGAACTTATTGAACGCACGCATGCTCCCCAGCGCCCCTGTGACTCTTCTCTTTGTCTATCTTTTGTCTTTGAGTAATGCAACGACAGCATTGTCTCAGTCTTCCCGAGCGGGCAACCCTGTAAGTGGCCCCATCTAGGCTACTGTTGACGATTACTCCCTTATCAGATGATGATACTATCCGCCCAGGACAAACCATTGATTCGGGACTGCGCCGAGTGGCGAGAACGACTCGTCCGAGGCACCCGCCGTCAACTGTTTCGACTGCCTGTCAAGTGGAACTTACAGCGACCTGGAAGTGGACGCGTAAAAGGGCTGCGGTCACAGTCGTCAAGTCTCAGATACAACGATGCGCCGATAGACGACTATCACCTCCCTGGTACTATTTGTCTGCTATGGGATTCTCTGCAATTCCTCAAAGGTGTCTGTAGTTGTGGAGGTTTCAAGACAGGATGTGTATAATCGTTAGTGCGCCGCCCAGAAGCTTTCGGTATGCCTGTCCGTTCACGAGGACCAAGGCAGTGCTTCCACGGCCTACCAGCTTGCAAGGGTCACCGAAGAGCCACTGTGGCTACCTTGAGAGGCTTGGCTGAGAACCTTGTCCGCTGCGACCAGGCATATCACGAGGCTTTCTTGCCGGTCTGTGGGTCCCCAGCGCTCCAGATGTCGATAACTAGGTGGAGCTACAACGAGAAACGAGGCACCGCATTGATCAGCCACGATAGCACCTTCCCTTCGTCTGCAATTTGTCTTGCAATTGCTAAGTAGACAATTAATGATCACCCTTCCTGATCTGGAGGCTGAAGTCGTGGTGACATGCATCGGGACCTGCAACCTGCGGTGGATGTACGAGCACGAGCATCCCGATCAAGTTTGTCAGACTGCGGGACCCTGCAGACGAGCTCATATGACGGAGTGCAAACTGAGACATGAACCCACGGTCGTACAAAGAACCGGCGGACGACGCGCCAGCTGCATCCGAGCTAGTTGCCCGAGGATTCAAAGTGTGGCAAAGCACTCGGCGATGCTCAAAGAACGGGCGGGTACAAATGGCGGCAAGTCTCTCAATCTCTTACAGCAACTGTCATGGGTCTATTCATTTCCTAGCGCCTGGGTCGGCCATGGACGACAAGCAAGATGTTTCGACATGATCCACTAGGATATGGACATGGCGTTTCAAGCCCCCCGGCTAGCACACAGTGTGGCGCCAGCTGCGGAAGCGATGCGAGATACAAGCATGGTACGACGGCGGAAATCGTGCACGGACGGTCCAAGGATGAAGGGTTCATCGACGGCTCCCTTGTCGCGGGGAGCGGGACGTCTTGTGGAACGGATCGTCGCCTCGCGCTTCCATCTGCCATCCACACAGAGCAAGAGGAAGGACCTAGGCTCAAATGACTCACGGGATACCTCTACCAGAAGGCAGGTAAGGAGCCGGAAGGACGGATTCGCCACGACTGCCGTTCAGCTGCAGCGCTCACAGCGCAGGCGTCGATAGGCTGGGTGGCTACAGCTGCAGCAACTGACACTCGGACGGCGAGGCCATGAATGCAGGCTAGCGAAATGGATTGCGCATCGACTGGCGCTAGATTGGCCGACATGGCGAGATCGCCGTCCGCCAGACATGGTGCAGCGGGCGGATTTGACGAACAGGCAGCCGTCGGCCATGGGCCGGGGGGGTTGTTACATGCCAGAACGATCAAGGCCAGCTTCTGCATCCGGCTGCTGCGGCAAGCATCAGCGCCATCATGTCGTCGCGTCGACGTAGAGCTGAGCTCGTGGGGAGTCAGACGATACGGGGTGGATTGACAGAGCTCATGCATACCCCAAAGCAGTCCTGTCGTAGCTAGGCTGGCTGCAGGCCGTGAGCAGCGATTCGGCGTGACCCCCTCCGCCTTGCTCAATCAGCAGCAGCTGCACGTCTGAGTGGCCGGCGGCGGGCAGCTGTCGCGACGAGAGCTGCACGGCTGTCGCCATTTCGGTGCAAAGACAGCCCCTCTGAGCCTAGTCGGCGAGCAAGCGTCATTGGAGGAAAAGCGTCGCATTCTCGTGGAGCGCATGAAGCGCAGATGGGGATGGGGTCTAACAGGCCAGCAGTTGGTCGGATGCTTGGCGGCGTCGGCGGGGAGGTATCGAGATCCGGAGCTAAGCTGCACGTAATATCTCCCGCTGCCTCGTCGTGTATGGGGGGGCGCTCTGCCATAATTCGTGCAAAGCGGGCCAGCCGTGCATTCCGTGCAAGCCGTGTGCTCGACCCTGCGAGAGTTGCAGACGGAGCCCAGCAGCGCACCCTGGGACGGCGCGCCATCACACTGCAGCGCGACCGGGAGCGCCCTCGTTCGTCTGGTGTGCTCGCCATTTGCTCGTTAGGCGACTCATGCTCGCGCTGTCCCGCCGTTAGCTGTGCATCGTCGACGGCGGCCCGTGAGCTGGGCGGCGCTGGGATTGCGTCTTCTCCGCGCACGGCTGGGCGTCTGTCTCTATCTGATCGCGCCGTATAGTACGACGACTACGCTCTCCAACCTCTGGCCCCTCCGCCCTGAGTAATAGCCGCGATCGACAACCAGGCCCGGCCATTCGCGCTACACTGCTGCCCACCTGCCTACACGCCTACATGCCTACAGACCGACTTACATACATACGACTCAGCGCCGGCCTCCAGGCTGGACTGCACAGCCTGCTCGGTACGTACGCTCCACCACTCCACGCGTTCTTGCCCACGGCCCGGGATCGCTCGCTGCACGCACGCCCTCGCCCTCGCCTGCCCTCCCTTCCCTTGGCCCACCAGCCAGCCAGCTGCTCTGGTTCGGCGTGCAAGTCGACCAGCCGCACCCAGTTCGGGCTGTAGCAGCGGCTACCAGCAGCTGTGGTGGTGCATCGGCACGCCGTCCCCTCCTCCACAAAGTACGGCCTGTCCAACTCGAGCGCTGGGCTTATCGGACGCCGCCCTCACGTGGCTCCTTACCTTGGCTCTGCTATTACCATGGGGGGGCGTCCACATGTCCGCTCCCTACCCTACTGTCATCGTGCGTGCTGACTTTGTCCTGGCGCAGCCTTTCCCGAGCCTTGCCCTGCGAGCCTGAGGGAGATCCACTGATCCACCGCGACGTCTGACGCTGCTGCTGCTGCCTCCAGCCCCAAGCCGCGCTGTCGTCGCCCGCTAGCACCGCGTCGTACCGAGCGGTCGCCCTGCCTTGCATCTCGAGCGCGTCGTCGTCCCCCGCCGCGTCGCATTACTGGCCTCTGCCTGCCGTCGAACGGACGTCCGGGCGCAAACGTCCTGGTTCGCTCGGGCCGTCTGCTGCGGAAAGCGGAAACGTGCAGGGTCGCCATCTTCCCGCACTCCAAACTTCACCTCAGTCCACTGCATGCCCTACGCGTGCGCCGCACCCCGCCATTGCCACTGCCACTGCCACTGCCGCTACCGCTACCGCAGCCCTGCGCACTCGCCCTCTTAAACTCACAGCGACCGATTGGCCGCACCCGCACCGCGCCCTCACCACTGACCGCGAGCTAGCCGTCCGCGAGCTCGCCCTTTGCGCACGGGTGGAATGTACTCCATGCACCCCGTTCATCCCATGTCGAACGGCGGCATTGGGAACGGCATCATGGACGCCTCGGGCACCATCAACCCAGCTGCTCTGAATCCCGCAGGTACGAGTCGAGCTTTCCTGACATTGCGCGCGCGACCACCGCGATCGTTGCACGACCCCATCGCGACCCGCTGCTCGACGGCACCGTGGCCGGCTGCGCATCCGTTACATCCGCTGCCGCTTCCCTTGCAAACACTCTGACTGACACTTCCCGCCAGGTACGCTTGTCAACCCATCACAGGCGGTCGCACAGCAACCGTCTCGGGGCATCAAACGCAGTCGCTCGCCGGAA
>Ga0247733_1000375_pt1 | contig 17710 bp, 17 predicted proteins | sample UWRJL043104R2_FD_180932 | JGI IMG/M metagenome (GOLD analysis project Ga0247733, IMG submission 180932) | Plant litter microbial communities from Arlington Agricultural Research Station in Wisconsin, United States - UWRJ-L043-104R-2 | ecosystem: Environmental > Terrestrial > Plant litter >...
TCGGTTTTATTTTTTTTTTTTTTTTTTTTTTTTTGCATTTCTGCGGCATTGCTAGCGTTCCGCAATAGTTGTTCAATGGGCTATGTTTTATTCTACCTCTATTTTCTCCCTCTATCTTTGCCTTCACACACTCTCTCAGCGCTGATTCATACGAGGGTACAGGTTTCTATAGTGTTATTTCCAGCGAGCAATTTTTGCCTTCGAATGGTGTAGATTACAACCCTATGAAGTGTGAAAGATAGAACCGTTGCGGATGAGTGAAGTTGAATAGATTAGGTGTAAACGGATCCATTTTTAAAGCAACATAAGGAGAGATCTGGAGCCTGTCCTGATCATCCTATGCCCTCTCTGGAGGAGCGCAGATATAACAGAATCCTTCTTATCGGCACATAGAAAGTTGTTTTGTTGGAGCTTGCTATGTTAGGGTCGGATGTTTTTCTGATTGAGAAATTAAGATGATTTTGTCAATCCCCATCTTGACATCCCCCAGGTCCTTCTGATTCGGCAACGATATTTTAGATCGAGTGCTTCCGAGCTAGTTTGCGAGTGACAAATATTCTTTAACTGCCTGATGGATATATATTTACCCTTGCATTCTCGCAGTGAAAACATACGTAGGGTCAAAGCACAGCAACAAATTAAAGGGAAAACTTCCAGATCACGTTCTCCAACCCCGCCCTCGGAACCACATTGACCATCACCTTCCGAAGTGGAGGAGTGTTCTCTCGCGCCATGTTACTTTCGTCCTGTCCGGGTTCTCTCCATTTTCCCCCAACAGGTCTCAAATCAAACCTGGACACCATCAGGGCCACCAGCACTGCAATCTCCGCAGTTGCAAAACCCTTCCCGGGGCACATATTCGCTCCACCACCAAAGCCACGAAAGGCGTTGGCAGGGATCTTGTTTCCAGGAAGGAAACGGTCCGCAACGAAAGAGTTTGCCTCTGGACCCCAGACAGCTTCATTATGGTGCATACCTTCGTGGGCGAGGATTAGAACTGAATTATTTTCGATGTGGTACTCGCATTCGTTGCCTGAAAGAGTTACGTCCTCTAGAACCATGCGGGGACCAGTTCCTCGAGCTCGGAATCTGAGGGTTTCCTGGATTGCGGCGAAGAGAAATTGGGCTTCTTTCAACCGGCTCAAATTAACAATACGGGTTTGAAGTCCCTCAGCTGAAGACTCTTCAACGGTCGTGAATGATTCGACTTCATCGCGAACTCGGAGTAGGACCGCAGGATCGGAGAACACGTGCCAGACGGTCCAGAATGCCGTAGGTACGGAATTTGTAATAACGGCAAGTCCATGAACGCATTCTGATCGCGCGATGTCGGAGAGATTCATGGTGCCTTTGAGTGCTGCATACCTTGCCATAGTGAGCTGTGATGCATGGTGGTGTTCACCTGATGCATAGTACTGGTCCATGGCTCGGACAACAGCTTCTCGGCCTGCAACTGCCCTCGGCGCTAAGATCCTCGGCAAGATACCAGGGAGAGCAACAAACATGGCCGCGTTCACGAACTTCCTTGGAAAGATTAGACCAAGGAACTCTCGATGCAACAGTGAACTCACCAGAACCTGTCTTCAATCTTAGGATCGCGATAGGGATTGCCAGCGCCATATACCGCATCAGTGGTCGCCATCATGACCTCGTGCCTTATCCAAGACTCTAGATCGATTGGAGTTTTATTCTCTTGCATCAGAATTTGAAGGCCCTCATCCATGACCCTTGAGGCCACTTCGATCATCCTGTCAAGATCGCCTTGAGGAGACATAGCTGCCTTCGCGCCTTTCAAACAATCAATGAGAGGGCACTGATCGGTCGATTCAGGCCTGACTCCTTGGAAACATCCGTTCGCAGCTGCTTGGGATAGTCCACCCAATTTGGCTGTAAAATGCGCTTCGAAGTACCAAAATGAGAGTGTTTTTGGTTGACGTTGAAGTGAATAGATCAACTCAGGCGACTTTGTTACGTACACATTGCCGCCGAACATGGGAAGCGAAATGATAGGAAGATTCCATTGCCGGCTGTCACACTGTTAAACGAACATGTTTAGGGTTCGCTTGGGGACTGTCTTGCCTACCTAATTTTGGTATAATAGTGGTTGTGATAAATCAAGAGGCCGAGGGCGTGTCCAATAAATGGTATCGGTATCGTTGGAGGCACTTGCTTTGGCCGACGAGGGTCGCGTGGTTTCCTGAATTTTCTGTAGAGAAAAACGCAGAGAATTAAGACTGCTGCGCCGTAGAAGGTTGGATGCGAAAGCGCTGAAGCCATGACCGCGGTTTCGCCCATTTTGGCTGTTCCCACGAGTGCACGGAAGATAACAAGTGTGGTTACCGCGTGACACTGGAGTAATCGATTTCTCGGCGATGGAATACGTTGGTCGTCAACTCGTATCTTAAGATGCCGCCACCTGACCGAGCTTGGGATGAAAGGGGGCCAAGAGCCAAGCAAACCAGCGATGAGGCACAGCTGCATGAGCCGTCTTTCAATGTTACACGACGTCTCAGCTGCAGCTTCGGGCCGACGGGTAAATGGAGATTGTGTATCCTGGTCCCCGTCGATACTCGTTACCAAACTTTCACTCTGCATGTACGAGAAAATGCTTCAAGGAATTGTTGACTTGGGCTTGAAGGAACATAATCTACGCATAATGATGGGGGCCATACTCTCGTTTGCTAGTCAACTGTGCATCAAATTTGCAAGGCATATTTAGCACTGGCGCAAAGGTAACATGTTCCATCTCGGCTGGGCTTTATTGCTACGCAAAATACCCGCTTCTTTTCATTAGTGCATAGTGCTTTTACAAGTCCACGCACTTCAGGTCCAGCATGGAGAAAGGTTCAATGTTGAGTTCTCCAAAACCGCTGGGTCTCCCCTTCTTGATCATTATTCTTTCGATTTTACTCTACCTATGTGGACGGTGCTTAGTATGCTCCACTAACACCCACGAATACAGCTCTGTCTAAACACAAGTGTAGGCTTCTCAAGGAGGAACCTTCTTCAAGCGCGTTAGCACGTTATGTCTACGATACCGTTTTCTTTTACGAGGCTCGGACGTGCTCCACGACGGCTACAAGCATGCCAATGGCGAACCATATCTTATTCTTGATCCAGAACGAACAACGACAATGATCACATCACGTCATCATATCCGGGAGCTTGAGAAAGCTCCACGACACATGCTGTCCCTGCATGCGGTAGCAAAAGATGTAATTGTCCTGCACGATCATCCACCGTAATGAAATATAGACTGACTACAAATTCATTGCAGTTCATCCAACCCAAATACACGCTAAATGGATTCGAGTGGAAAGATCAACGGGGAGTAGAAGGGACTGCATATGTCGTTGCACTCCACAACCTACTCACCGATCGTCTGCACGAATTAGTGCCGAAAGTCCACGCGATTCTTCTCAAGACACTCAAGGCTGAGATAGCGAAGTCAGGAACGAAGAACGGCGAATGGGATCTGTTGCCCGTCTATGCAACTTCAAAGAGACTGGTGACAAATGCAAATTGCGCCATCTTCTTCCCCAAAGAATTGGCCGAGAATGAGGAGTTCCAGAAGGCCGCGGTTGCATGGCCAATGGACGTAGCTATCGCCGCCGAGATGATACAGTTGCTTCCTCGTGGAATTGGGCCGTAAGTAGACATCACAATGGATTACGACTTACCAGTTGCTAACCGAATATATGTAGACTCATCGGGAAGCTGCTCACACGAAACCACCGCTCGACAAAGATCATGTACGATTTCATATTCCCCGTGATAAAAGAACGTTTCACAGAACAGGAGAATGGTACTGGGAGATCAGATACTGAGGTCGATCTTGTGACGCAGGTCCTGCGTACAATGCCGAAGAAGGCTTCGTGGAGCCCAGAGCGGCTGGCAGGAGAGGTCATGGCAGTCTGGTTTGGCTCGCTGCATACGCTTTCATTGCCCACAACATCTGCTATGATCGATCTTTGCACCCACCCTGAATACGTCGAGTCGCTGAAAGATGAAGCCGAAGGTCCAGAGTGGGATGGATTCTTCCGGACTGGTCACGGATTGCCAAGGATAGATGCGTTTCTTATGGAGTCCACGCGGCTTAATTTGTTTGAAGGTAGTGAGTCAACCAGATGCTCTGCTTCCAACTTCCTACTGACGGAACGAAGCACCGATACGCAGACAAGCACTTCAAGAATTCGTTTTCTCGGACGGACTGAAGATCCCCAAAGGAGATTGGGTGTCAGTACCCGTCCGCCCTATGATGCGTGACGAACAGAACTTCTCAGATCCATTGAATTTCGACGGGCGACGCTTCCTTCGGCAAATTCTGGACGATGGCACGAAGAGAGCGTCGGGAATATCGCACGCTTCTGACCACTGGATGCTCTGGGGAAGCGGCACTAGGCTCCTCTGGTACGTCTTTGTCAATGGAAGTGAGCAGAACTTTGATACTAATCGCTTAAAGCCCAAGTCGGTATTATGCTTCTGCCATTCTGAAGCTTATCGTAGCTATCATGGTTACACAATATGAGTTTGAGCTAGAGCCAAGAAAGGGCTCACCCTACATGCAATGGAGGACTACTTACATCGTGCACCCAAGTCTGCGATTACGAGTCAAGGGTAAAGATTCCAAGGTGTAGGGTTAGATACTCGTTGTTCTGGACATGGGAGACATTCAAGAAGGGACCGTTGCGTAGATATGGTGGTTGCAAAGATGCATTGAAATGTATATGTATCTCATCTCATGATACACGTATATTAAGCTACTTTGTCCAACCTTACTATTCCAACTGTCAACACATCATCTTTAAAGTCTTCTATTGCCCAAGAAACGTCCCTAAAGATTGCTATACGAGGCCCTCTCTTGAAAGTTGAGATGCTTTCAACGAGTGTAGCATGAAACTCTGCATGCGGTTGGGTTTAGTTTGGACCAAGTTCATTGACTCTTGGTACCCGATGCGGGCGTTTTTTGGAGATGCCCCAATATTGACTTTAAGGTTCTACGCCTCGGTGCCTGCTTTAATTCGTCCGGTAACAGATTCTGCCTCACACAATACGTAAATACGAATTTGAGTACGGACTCCGAGGCTACGCCCTGATTTATGTGGCGCTCAAAACTCTTAGCCAACAAATGCAAAAATGATGCATCTGCAGGGATCGAGGCAATGATCTGATAGCGGACCTGAGTATCTTAGATATGCCTTTATTATGTGTTACCACAATGTATAGCCCAGTTAGCTAGAGCAATTATCCGGGAGGGTTTTCCAATTACTGAATTTGAAGTGATGGCCAGAACAACATTGGAAACTAAAATGGACATGCATTATGTTAGGACGTGAGAAGTTCATGCGACGCATTTTCGTGATTTACATTACTTGCAGTAATACAGTGGTGGTGGAGGCCAATCTCCACTGGAAACGGTAGTTCACATGTCACAACAGAGAACCTTGATTCATCGGATGCATAAGTCATGTACTCTGTGATAGTCTTGATAGAAATATTCTTGCTTTTTCGTAGATGCTGAATGACATCGCAGGTATATCTATATAGCCTGTGCAAAGGTAAAGGTTGTAGCAAACAAATAGTGGTAACCCACACATGACACTGCTTCCCAAAGATCATCGCTCCACTGTTGGCCATTCACACATAACCGTCTCTGACCTTCGCGGACGGGTATGGGCTCAAAGAGATCGTATCTTCCCCATCATTCGACGTACTCTCCATCATGCTGCCAAGCTTGCTATCCAACGAGCTTCCAAGAGTACTTTCCTTCCCAGTCGTCCTCCAATACGATCTGCCTTGCCTATTGATGAACGAATTCATACCAGTCAGCTGCCCTCTTGGAATAGATGGCAGCGCATTTGGATTATCCTTCCCCGTTTCCAGGCTATCATCTAGACTGTACTGTCCCTTCCTACGCTTATTGATTCTTTGCAGAAAAGACTCTTTGAAGAAACGTCGCGCTGCTGTTTGAGGTGACATTCTGTTCTTAGCTCTTTGGTTGCTGCGCACGACGAAGAACGAGCGGAAAGCGACTAGAGCGGCCATGAGGACCCCGATTAGCTGTGCGAGGACTTGCCAGTATATTTCCCATATTTGGTCGAGTTGTCCGCCATGGGTTAAGCCGATGCCTCGAATAATGGTGAGGACAACACAAGTGATGGTGAGACAGAGGGAAAAACCGAGGACGAATTTTTGAGTCATCGAAACTTTGATGCTGTGCACCACGAGGATGGGGATGACGAGAACTAGAATGGTGATCAGTCATTGCGTACATATCTACCCAGGCTAGTACACATACTCAATACATCACTGGCTATGTCCAAAGAGATCTGCGCGAACGAATGACGAATGAGTAGTTTCTTCGGCTCGCCAGCTGTGCAAGTAACTAGAGTGCATTAGTACTAAGCCAAATTCCTTTGCTGAACAACATACTAGATCTCAGCTGATTAAACCAGGGGCAACCGATATAATAGATTGTGATACCATATCCAAACACACCCAGGTTGAACACAAAGACAACCCACCAGTAGATGTACAGTGGCCTGATGCGGTCAATCAGCCTTTTGAAGAAGAACAAGAAGCTAAATTTGACAGCGCATATCGTCGTCCATCCGGCCATCAACCCCGCAGTGATCCAGATGTGGGAGTGGTAGCCTATCTGAATAATATCCGGAGGTGGAAGCATCATGCCGTGAGTCACGGCATAGATGATGTACATCGCGTCGAAGCATTGAGCTTGGATGATACCAATCGAAGCTAGAAGGGTGGAAAAGGCGACTACCAAGAAAAAGTCGTCTAAGCCGGGCTTTTTGCGATGATGGTATTGTATGGCAAACTTTGCTATGACTGCGAGAACGACCAGGCCGAAGATGAACCACACGCTAATCTAGGTCACAGTTAGAATTGTTCTCCTGCTGCCTAACTTGCGGAGTCGAGGGTAGTTACCAAGTATGTACTTGCGTGAATCCTACCCGACTCGCGTGCGTGCTTCGGAGCCTTTGGTATCTTGAATGTCATTGTTGCAACAGCGATGTGTAGTGTTGACAGGTACGATTGCGGGTGCTCGATATCGACTCCAATTGTTGACCGCTTTACCTGCCTCGAGGTTGATGAACAATACTATTATACAAAGGTGGTGCGGCAAAATTGAAGCAAACTTTGAGGTTGCAAGGAAACAATAATTCCAGTGGCCGACCCCGAGAAAGAAGTAGTGAGCGTGCTTTCTACCTTAGATTCCTGCCATAGGTTCCTGCCACGCCACCCACAGTGTGCATCTTTCTACTCCGCCTTTCTTTCAATCGGCAAGTAAGCTCATCGCCCTCTGTTGGTTCTTCGGATTCCGACATAGTCGCTGCTGCGGGGCGAACCATCCCACAATCGTTTCTAGACGAATTCATTGGCGACCGATCGATTGCCCGGGGCATGAGGAGGACCGCAGACGAGAAGGACCGGAGTCACACAGCAATCTTGGCACTAGTAAGCGCAAGGATGGTGGTGCAGTTGTGGTGGTGGGGGGCGAGAAAAGTGATGCAGCGAGTCCCTTAGGCCGTGCAAAACAATTTACCCGGCCCGCTATACCGAACGAAACTCGTGTGGCGTGCTATCAATTTCATTGTCTCGCGTAATCTTGTATTATCTCTTGGTTGGTCGTTTGAGATTAGTTGGAAGCCTAAATCATGTGGTGGTTGTCGCATAATCGATCTGGGCAGGCTTTGGCAGTCGTATCTGGAGGCACACCGGGCAAGCGCAACAGCACCACCTGCTCGACTTGTACAGCTGTATCCATGTTGCTTCCGAAAGACAGCATGGAGTCGTCATCTAACAAAGAGCAATGGCCGAAGGAGAATGAGAATGCTAAAAACCCTAAACCTATCCCTGAGCAATTAGCAGCATCGAAATGGCTCAAAAGCCAACCACGGACCCCCAGGACGGCCAGCAGCAAAACCATCGCCTTCCAAAATCTCAGCGTCCATGGCTATACCAGCCCAACCTCCTTCCAACGCACCTTCTCCAGCTACCTACTTCTCCTGCCGATCTACATAAGACACCTCTTCTGCCCAGGGTCAAAAACTGACACCAAAGTCGACATCATACGAGATGCTAGTGGAATCGTACACAGTGGAGAGATGTTGTTAGTGCTCGGGAGACCTGGAAGTGGGTGTACTACATTTCTGAAGACGATTGCTGGACGGGGTTATGGGTTGGTGGTAAGAGAAGAAGCGCTGAGTTATGAGGGGTTAAGTTATGTTAACTTTCATCGACGGCATCGGAATGAGGCGCTTTATGTCGGGGAGTTGGATGTGCATTTCCCTGAATTGACGCTGAAACAAACTCTCGAGTTAGCGGCGAAGATGCGGGCACCACTAGACGAGAAGGCGGGCGATGTTGAGGGAGTCGCACGCGATGTCGCGGCAATACTGCATCTCGACAATTCTCTTAATACACGAATTGGAAACGACTTGATACGCGGTCTGAGTGGAGGCGAGAAACGCCGCGCGAGTATCGCAGAAGCCATGGTCAGCGGCGCGCAAATCCAATGTTGGGACAACACTACCAGAGGTCTTGACAGTGCCACCGCACTAGACGTTATCAAATTCCTCCGACAGTCCGCAACGATCCTCGATCACACAATCTTGGTATCGGTCTACCAAGCGGCTGAGGAGATATACGCGTTGTTCGACAAAACTTTGGTCCTGTATGAGGGATATGAGATCTACTTTGGACCAACGAAAGAGGCGGTGGCGTATTTTGAAGGCCTCGGGTTTGTCAAGAAGGAAAGAGCGACGACACCGGATTTCTTGACGAGTATAACGAATCCTGCAGAGAGGATTGTGAAAAGAGGAAGTGGAAAAAAGGTGGTGGGGACGCCAGAAGATCTTGCGAATGAGTGGCAGAAGAGCAAACAATGCAATGTCCTAGGACAGCAACTCGGCGACTTCCGCTCTATGCACGGAGTCAGTGATATCGCCCAACAGACGAACTCAACGAAACCGCACAAATCGCCTTACACCATCTCCTTCCTCCGCCAAATTCGCGCCTGTATCCACCGCGCCTTCCAAAGACTTCGCAACAATCTCGTTGCCCCTATCAGCGGTATTGCGGGCAACACGATCGTCTCCATAATCTTCGGTAGCGTCTTCTACAATCTTCCAGTCGAGACCTCTTCCTTTCAATCCCGCTCTTTTTTGATCTACTACGTCACCATCCTCAACGCTTGCACACCTGCCTTCGAGGTCCTCACTATGTGGGCACAGCGCCCAATCGTAGAGAAACACAAAGCCTACGCCTTCAGCCATCCGATCGCCGAAGCTATCGCGTCCATGATCGCAGATGTTCCAAACAAGGTGCTCACATCGCTGTTTGCAAATACTTGTGTCTACTTCATGGCTAATTTGCGAAGGGAGGTTGGTGCGTTTCTCACTTTCTGGGTCTTTGGATTGGCGGTGATGCTTACGATGTCGATGCTTTTTCGGAGCGTGGGCTCGCTATCCAGGACGTATGAGGAAACCTTAGCGCCTGTTTCTATGATCATATTCAATTTCCAAATCTATGCAGGATTGGTGGTACCACCAAGATATATGGTGTCTTGGCTGAGCTGGATTCGCTGGATCAACCCTATTGGCTACACTTTCGAGAGCCTGATGATCAACGAATTTTCAGGTAGAGATTTCCCTTGTAGTATCACTGCGCTTGTTCCTTATGGGCCGAGATACGATAGTGTTGATCCTGCGGCGAGGACGTGCGTTGCAATAGGCGCTGTCTTAGGAAGAGATATCGTCGAAGGGAATTCGTTTTTGTATGAAAAATATGGGTATCAGCCCCGAAGCCTATGGAGGAACTTGGGAATTCTGTTGGGATTGATGCTGGCGTTTTGCGCAGCCCATCTTGCATCTACTGAATATATGCATGGCCAAAAGTCAAAGGGGGATATCCTTCTCTATCGACGCAAACAACAACAAAAGGGAAATCCCATAGAGGATGAGGAAAGCACAGGGAGGTGGGAAGGAGCCGCGACTCACAGTACCAGTAGCGGCACCGGTATAATTGGAAAGTATGGCGGCCTCCGCGAACAGGATTCCGTTTTTCATTGGCAAAAAGTGACGTACGATCTAAAGGTCGGCAAGGAAACACGAAGAATCCTCGATGAGATTGATGGTTGGGTAAGACCAGGGACACTGACGGCCTTGATGGGTGTAACTGGTGCAGGGAAGACGACCTTGTTGGACGTTCTGGCAGACCGACGGTCTGTAGGACTCATCACGGGCGATATGATGGTCGACGGAGTCGCGCGAGGCAGTGAATTTCAGCGTAAAACTGGATACGTGCAACAAGCTGATCTTCATCTGGAAACGGCGACTGTTCGCGAAGCACTAAAATTCAGTGCAATGCTGAGGCAGTCGCGATCCATATCGGTGGCCGAGAAACTTGCGTATGTAGACAGCGTCTTGTCAATGCTGGAGATGAATTCGTACGCTGACGCCGTTGTTGGTGTGCCGGGGAAAGGTGAGCATACATATCTGTGATGTATGGCGCGCTCTCAGACCTAACGACCTGATGACAGGACTCAATACGGAGCAACGAAAACGTTTGTCAATAGCGGTGGAGCTGGTGGCGCGACCCGAGCTGCTGCTTTTCCTAGGCATGATAGTTCCCGCTTCTTTATCACCTAAAGCTGATCGCCTCCAGACGAACCAACATCCGGGCTCGATAGCCAAACAGCATGGTCAATCTCCCAGCTGCTTCGAAAACTCGCCAACAACGGTCAAGCAATCCTGTGTACCATCCACCAACCCTCTTCCGAGCTCTTTCAAAGCTTCGATAGGCTCATAGTCCTACAGGATGGCAAGACTGTATATTTTGGAGACCTCGGTCGGTCGGCGGCCACCATGACTAGCTATTTCGAGCGAAATGGGGCCCGCTCCTGCACGGAAGGCGAAAACCCCGCAGTATGGCTCTTGAATGTGATTGGCGACACTCCTAATTCAACCACAACGATTGACTGGTCTACAAGATGGGACGAAAGTGTAGAAAAGGCGGAGGTGGAGCACTATATCGAGTCACTACTCAGCCACCGGAGTGAGAAGAGGGAACTCAAGAACGATGAATACGCAGCGTCATTTCAGCAGCAACTCTTCCTCGTCACGTACCGCCTATTCCAACAATACTGGCGTGATCCAACCTACCTTTACTCAAAGTTCGCCGTCTGCATCAGCGCGGTATGTCTTTAGAACCGCTATCCTTCGAAAGCTCGCTAACGAATAGTAGGCTCTCTTCAACGGGGTTTCGTTCTGGATGACGAATCTCGAGATCCAAGGAATCACAAACATCCTCTTTTCATGCTTCTTGTTCAGCATCGTCTTCACGATCATCGATCAACAGATCATTCCGCGCTTCATTGACGGAAGCGCTCTCTTTGAGGCTCGTGAATACCAGTCCCGGACGTATTCTTGGCCAGTATTTGTAGCTGCTAACGTTATCGTTGAAAGTACGTGGATGTCTTTAGCTTCAGTGCTCGCTTTCGTGAGCTGGTACTATCCTATCGGTTTGTGGAAGTACGGCGATGAGGCTTTCTCGACGAGCAATCGCGCGAGCCTCTCGTTTCTCTTGGTGTGGTTTGCGCTGCTGTTCGCTTCGACACTCTCTCAGGCGCTGGCAGCAGGCATCCGAGATACTCAGACCGCTGTCAATATTGCGCAACTATTATTTAGCCTGTCGCTGATCTTCTGCGGGTAGGGTATCCCAGGTTCAGAATGCGTCCTAAAGGCTAACCTCTCGTAGAGTCCTCGTGCCTCCAGGCAGTCTTCCAGAATTCTGGAAGTTCGTGTACCGAGCGTCGCCCAACACTTATATCATCGGCGGAATGGTGACTGCGGGTATTGCGAACACTAATCTTACATGCTCGCGTACCGAACTCGTCCAGATCCAGCTACCTTCAACTGGCTACTCGACGTGTACAGAGTATCTGGCGCCATACATAGCTACTGCTGGTGGCAAGTTGTTACATGGTGCACCGAGCGAGCCATGCCTCTACTGTCCTGTGACAGAAACGAACGTACTACTAAAGACGCTGGGAATTGATGTTCAGAACGGGTGGAGAGACTTTGGTGTGCTAAGCGCATATGTTGTATTTAACGTTGCCGCAACATTCATTCTCTATAGATTGGTACGAATCTCGAAATCGTAGAGTTAAGGATGTCTTTTTTGTAGTATTCACTCTTAATATAGAATAAGGATGGATAGTATGAACGAATCTGTTGGGTGGGCTCCAATGGCTAGCTAGCAGTGGGGTGAGCATTTATAGCATATACGGTCTACTCAGCGTATGTTTGATAGGGGTAAGCAATACCGGTGGTGCTCAGTTGCCCATCTACTATAAGATAGAAAGGAGAGATATATACATTGGCACGCGCACGGGCACCCCGTGACTGCATCACGTGAGCCTGTTCCTTACCAATACCCGTAACGCTGCTACGCACGGACAGAATCCACATAAAGCCTTATATTATCTGACTTCAAGTGTTTAGCTTCTTCTAATGAGGATGAAGAGTAAATCAGCCGCATTGTCTGCCTGTAAATTATTCTAGACGATTGGCAAGCTTACAATATAGTGCAGCGGTGGTTGGGGGAGGGGAAGGAATATCGAAATCAATTCTTTTCTTCTAACACAGGCGAACGATACGGTGGTCTCTCACTTCCGCAAGAACACGCGGGATGGCATTCCGTCTGCCGGATGCGCGCCTCCATCGCCGATTTGATACTCTCTCCTACCCTGGAACGTCCTCGTCCCCACTCTGCCATTCAGCTGATCCCACTCACCATACGCCACCTTGAAATCAAAGCGTCTCACAACCATGGCAAGAGTAATTTTTAAGTCCAGCATAGAAAGGGTCTGTCCCAGGCAGTTCCTTGAACCGTGCTCAAAAGGACGATACGCGCCGCGGACGGGGTAAAGAGGATCCTCAGGGCCGACGAGAAATCTCTTAGGATTGAAGGCATCTGGATCTTTCCAGTACTTGGGGTTGCGATGAAGGGCTTGGTGTAGGATATAAATTCTGCAGCCTTCAGTTGGGTACTTGTTGCCTTGAACATCCTGAAGATAGACGTTAGGCTGGCCGAGGCGGAAGCCTGCTGCAGGAGGGTAGAGGCGTAGGACTTCTTTAATGACTGCTATCGTGTAGCTCAGTTTGTTGAGGAGCATTGGATTGCCCTTTAGTAACCTGGGAAGCGCGGCAAGCTCTTTGCCAAACACTTCATCATGCTCGGCACGGAGCTTCTTCAGGATTTCCGGATGCTTAGAGAGCAGGAAGCAGGAGTAGGAAATAGTTGCGGAGGTGGAATCATGACCGACGAAGAACAATAGTCTTAGCTGCGGAATCGCCCACTTCTTGAAGCTAGGTTCGAGAATCTTGCCAGCTTTGTCTTTGCGCGAGTTGATATAGTCGGCGAGCAGCAGATCAATGCCAGAACGAGGGGTTTGGGACGTCACCATGCCCTCTCTCCAGTCCTGGTAGCGCTGGTCAAGAACCTTTTCGATATACCCATTCATTACGCGATTGTTATACCATGACAACATTCGGATAAGCGGGCTCCAGCGAACGACTGGGTTCTTCAGCTCGCCAATGTAGTGCCACTCGATGTTGTTCCTCATCGCTGATACGAAGGGATTCGTGGACCCGAAGGCATCTAATTTCTTGTTCCTGGTAGGCGTCAGCCACATCTATTGACTTGCCTTGGTTTATACTAACAGCGTTAAGATACTACTGATGTTCATCGTATATTTCAGGTGTAAGTCATCCAAAAGGAAGATATCGCCGGTCTGAGCGTGCTCCTTTAAGACGTTGACATACGCCTCTGCCTCTTGAACAATGTGCTCAGTCTGAGTCAAGATGTAGGCCGAATTGAAGCCAGACGAGAACAGACCGCGTGCCTTCTTCCACTCGTTGCCGTTGCTCGTGAAGACGGTGTTTCCCCCTGTGATGGGATGTAGGAATGATACTAGGTCCGCGGGTTTGTCCAGATTTTGCTGTTGGCAGGCTTGAACAGCATATACCGGCGAGGTCACAATTAAGAGCGGATTGATAAAGGGCCACACATCCGCGTAGAAGAGCCCATCAGTTTCCGGGAAATCTCTGGATATGGCACCGAATAAATCATGGCGATGTAGGTCCACCGGTAGGTTGTACTTCCTGTAGGAATCATCTAGAGCAAGGAGGTGACCAAACACGGGGTTCCATTTGGGCATTGGCTTTTAGTCGTCAGAACGGGCACGATCCGTTAAGTTCGAGTGGGAGCACTAGTACTCACTAATTTATTTTTGACCTTGCCGTGGTAAAAGGTCGCTCGCGCTCTGTAAACCTTGGCGCAAAAGTACAGTAGGCCGCTGCCTAGGATTGCGGCAAGTGTGAGTGAAGTACCGTTAAACACGGCCATCATATGATGTTGCGACGGTTACGTCAAGCACCCTAGAGCATTCCAATAACCTCCTAATTTGAAGATGTTCTGCAGCGTTGTTGATGGCTTTGAAAGATAGATGAAATTAACAGCTCGGGGTGTAGCTCTGAACGCAGTTATAGAACGGAGGGTTTATAATAGACTAATAGAGCGAGGAAGGGAAAGGAAATTAAAGCTACGCCGCTTGTGATCCGGAGGAAGGGGAAGCGAGCGTACGCTAACTACGCACGGTATCTATGGTAACGTGTTTTATAAGCGAGTATATATTATAAGCGAGAGCGTACTCTATTAACTTTCTATAATATATACTCTTTAAATTATTATAGTATATCTAAGCTCTCTAATAGTATTAGAACCCTTTATATTAACTAGATTTAAGATTTACTTAGACGTTAAGTATTACGACCTATATATAATAGGCTAGGCCTAAGAACCTTAGTTAGTAAACCTCGGAGCTCCGCTCACTCCGAAGTAACTCCTAGGAGTTCTCTTCGGAGTAGGTAGTATATATATAAGATCTCTAGAACTAGAACTCTATAGCTCCTTATTAAATTCTTAAGTATTCTATCTAGTATTTACTCTTAGCGGCCCGCCCCTTATATAGAATTTAATTAATACCTCTTCCTTAGTTATATTAATGGACTAAGCTAAGTTCTCTAAGAAAGATCTTTAGAAGAAGACCTTCCTATTACTCTATATCTAGAGTAGGACTTAACTACGCCGGAGCTATAAACCTAAATCCTCTTTACTTAGAGGAGCTTATTACTTAAGCTAGAGAGTTAGATTTCTAAGAACTTAATAATAATAATATAGAGATACTTCTCCGAAAATTCCTCTAGAATAAAGGACTTATATATAATAATATTAATTAAAGAGAAAAAACGGGCTTAAGATTAGGAAAATAAATTAGTATATAAGTAGATAGTAATATACTATATTATCGTATTATTTAAACGGTCTCCTCGCTTTTACGAGATAAGTAGTAGTTATTAAGATATTATTACTAAAAGGTAGATTTATAATTAATCTAAGCGCGAAGACGCGCTAATCTAATTAGAAGATTCTTAAATCCGACTATTTTAACCCGCGCGCCCTTAGTAAAAGGTATTTAAATAAATACTAAGCGTAGCGCTATAGAGAGGAGATAAGCGTATCTTTTATACTTAAAGAGGGAAAATAAGGTTAAGGTTAGGAAATAAAATTAGTATATAAGTAGATAATAATATACTATATAGTCGTGGTATTTAAATACTCTCCTCGCTTTTACGAGAGAAGTAGTGGTTATTAAGATATTATTACTAAAAGGTAGATTTATAGTTAATTTAAGCGCGAAGATACGCTAACCTAATTAGAAAATTCTTAAATCCGACTATATCGACCAGCGCGCTCTTAGTAAAAGGTATCTAGATAAATACTAAGCGTAGCGCTATAGGGTAGAGCTAAGCGTATCTTTTATACTCTTTATATTTCTCCTACCTACGCTAGGGCGGTATGGGCGAGCGCTTAGAGAGGCGATTATTTATCTTACTAGCTAATCCGGACCTATATAAATTATAGATACTAGCTATATAAGTAGAATCTAGCGTAGTTATAGATAGACTATATAAAAAAATTAAAATTATCGTATATAAGTATCGCCGTACTTATAGTAGTAAGGTATAAAGTAGTAGTTAGAAAAGTACTTATTTACGCTACTAATCTACTAACCTAATTAGAAAATTCTTAAATTCGACCATTTTAGCCAGCGCACTCTTAGTAAAAGGTATTTAAATAAATACTAAGCGTAGCGCTATAGGGTAGAGCTAAGCGTATCTTTTATACTCTTTATATTTCTCCTATCTATACTAGAGCGGTGTGGGCGAGCGCTTAGAGAGATAATTATTTATCTTACTAGCTAATCTAAATCTATATAAATCGTAGACACTAGCTATATAGATAGAATCTAGCGTAGCTATAGATAGGCTATATAGAAAAATTAAAATTATTATATATAAGCATTACCGTACTTATAGTAGTAAAGTACGAAGTAGTAGTTAGAAAAGTACTTATTTACGCTACTAATCTACTAACCTAATTAGGAAATTCTTAAATCCGACTATTTTAGCTAGCGCGCTCTTAGTAAAAGGCATTTAAATAAATACTAAGCGTAGCGCTATAGAGTAGAGCTAAGCGTATCTTTTATACTCTTTATATTTCTTCTATCTACACTAGGGCGGTGTAGGTAAGCGCTTAGAGAGATAATTATTTACTTTACTAGCTAATCTAGATCTATATAAATCGTAGATACTAGCTATATAAGTAGAATTTAGCGTAGCTATAGATAGGCTATATAGAAAAATTAAAATTATTATATATAAGTATCGCCGTACTTATAGTAGTAAGATATAAAGTAGTAGTTAGAAAAGTACCTATTTACACTACTAACCTACTAACCTAATTAGGAAATCCTCGAATTTAACCATTTCGACTAGCGCGCCCTTAATAAGAGGTATTTAAATAAATACTAAGCGTAGTGCTGTAGAGTAGAGCTAAACGTATCTTTTATACTCTTTATATTTCTTCTACCTACGTAGAGGTAGTATGGGCGAGCGCTTAAAGCATATAGTTATTACTAAAAATACTATAGAGAAGTTAAACGAGCTTATACTAATATTATACGTAGATAAGAATAAGAAAAAGTTCTTCTTTATCTAAGATATAGTTAATATATCTATAATAGAGGTTCTAAGAGTCTAATCTTATATTATAACTAATAAAGCGTATTTAGTATAGAGCTTTATATACTCTTCTATAAATATCCCTATCTATATCGAGTCTAATAAGGAAGCTAAGAAGTAGATTTTCTATTATACGCGACTTTTCTATTAGATTATTAATGTTCTCTTTATCTATAAGAATAGTAAGCCCTATAGTAGAGAAGTATATAGGTTATACTTCTATAAAGTTAATTTAGAGTATATAGTTTCTCTAACGCTACTATACTAAGAGTCCTCTAGCGAGACTTTTATTAAGATTAATAATAAAGATAAAGATAATATTATTAGTATTAGTAAATATAGAATGCGATATAGATAAGAAGTCTCTACTAAAATTATAGACTATAAGACGCGATATACTCTTCTAATAAAGATTAAGTAATATACTTTTAAAGATTATTTCTATAGCGCTAGAGGTATATCGTAGGGCGCCGTTTAGATAGAACTAACTATTTACTAGAGGCTTAACTACGATAATTTAGCTATTAAGGCCTACTCTTAGA
>Ga0247733_1000376_pt1 | contig 17662 bp, 16 predicted proteins | sample UWRJL043104R2_FD_180932 | JGI IMG/M metagenome (GOLD analysis project Ga0247733, IMG submission 180932) | Plant litter microbial communities from Arlington Agricultural Research Station in Wisconsin, United States - UWRJ-L043-104R-2 | ecosystem: Environmental > Terrestrial > Plant litter >...
GCTGTTAATTTCATATTCATTGTTATTTTGTATTAAAGCACTACTGTCTCCAGCATCAAAAAATCCATAGGCATCCTCCTGCGACGATACTATTGGGTCGCTAAAAAAGCCAAAAGCAGCATCAGGATTTTCTGGCTCATCAAAAAAACCAAAACCCTCTATATCATTTGTGGCTGAAGTTTTCGTGACTGCAACTTCTTTGGCTTTGATGACTTGCTCCAGGCGTTCACAAATTTTATTCACATTCGTCCAGTCTATTTCGCGCGCCGATTTATAACTTTCCAAAATTCCTTTTAATACATCTACTGAGCTCAAGAATAAATCCACCATTGATGAGGTAATGGCCAATTTTTTCTGGCGCACATTATCAAGCAGACTTTCCATAATATGAGTTACTGAACCCAACGCATCGAAACCAAAAATTCCACTTCCGCCTTTGATCGAATGTGCAGCACGAAAAATACTATTGAGCTCCTCGGCATCTGGATTGTCGGTATTCAAATCCAATAAGAGATGCTCCATTTCATCGAGGTGTTCCTGGCTTTCTTCGAAAAAAACGGAGTGAAATTGTTTCATGTCGATAGACATAATGAACTTCCATTACATTGCGTTACTAAAAATTAATTTATTAAGTAGTAAGTGATAATTTTGTATTCGATTAAAAGTACGATTTACCCTAGTACTTTTTTTGCAACTTCCAATAATTTTGCAGGATCAAATGGTTTTACCATCCAGCCGGTTGCACCCGCTGCTCGGCCCTGGGCTTTAATAGTATCGCTAGCTTCGGTTGTTAAAACGATGATGGGTGTTTTTGAGAAATTGCCTAAACTGCGAAGAGATTTGATGAGTGTTATGCCATCCATATTCGGCATATTTTGATCAGTTAATACAAAATCAAAGCTAGCATTTTTACAAATATTAAAAGCCTCAAGCCCATCCTTCGCTGCAGTAACTGTATAGCTTGCTGATTTGAGCGTCATTTCCACCATTTGGCGCACTGACGCCGAATCATCAACAATTAATATGTGTTTACTCATGAGCATTCCCATTTAAATAACGGATAACAAATGTTATTTAATGGTAGCTCGAATTTTATTTCCTGGAGGAATAATTTCTACGGTTGCTGAAAGCTTTTTAATAAGTTCATTACCGCGACCGGAATATCGAAACTCACTATTATTCACTTTTATTTGCGGTGTATAGCCGTTGCCACTATCTTCTACCTCAATAATTAAATATCCATCTGCCTCATCTGGCACCCATTTAATCGAAAGTATTATGAAATCTTTATCTGAAAGTGTTTTTAAGCGCTCCTCGCGCTCATAAAAATATTGTACAAAACCATCTGGCTCCTCTTTGATAGACGATGATAAATCCAGCACGCCATGATCCAGACTATTACTAATCATTTCTGCAACAACAGTAAATATTTTTTGGCATAGCTGCTGATCGAAACCGACTTGCTGTAAAAAATGATTACACAAGGGTGGGATTTCACAATTTTCCAGCTGTCGTCCGCACAGCTTCACGCTCCATGAAAAACAATTTGAAATTTCTAAAGCAACACTTCGGCTTGTTGCAGGTGTTAGATAATCGGTAAAGCTATTAAAGACTTCTCCCGGACGAATAACACCAACAGAAATATCATCGCTATAATCCAGAGTTCCCGCGTGCTGCGATAATTTTAATGAAAGCTCTGCCAATAAATCAGCGGGCTGCTGCGCAAGAATATTAAATAATTTTTGTTTGGAGAAAGGCTGCTTATGAATGTTTTCTTGTTCAATTAGACCATCACTGTAGGCGAGAATAAAACCGTCGTCTGGCAAGTCGGTAGTTGCAATGCTGGCATCAAACATATTTTCATCCAAAATACCCAACGCCATGTGAGAGGATTGAAATTGATGTATCACTTCGCCATTTTTAACCCATAGCACCGGAGGCATGGCACCATTCCACACATTTAATTCACGCCTGAATGGATTTATTTCAATTAAAATAGCGGCTACAAACCTATCCGCCGGTGTGTCTATGACTAACTTTCGATTTATTTCAGTCGCAATTTTTTGAATATGAAAACCTTTGGCAACCATGCTATTAAAAATAGTTACCACCGGCATGATAGTAATAGCGGCAGCTAAGCCATGCCCTGTTGCATCTGCCAATATAAAATATAAATGCCCACTCGGAGATTTTTTAACTAACATTAAATCGCCACTAAATGCCGCATATGATTGCAACCAAACATGGACTCCACTGTATTCGTAGGAGTTTTGGTGCAATAAATATTCATAAGTTAGCTTAGCTATTTGTTCTTCGCGCTCTGCTTCTTTTTTAAAACTCTCCAGCGCTTTGTTTTGAACTTTAATTAAGCGCTGCATTCTGGAAGAATTTACTAACGATTCTACTTTCAAAGCCAATAGCGATAAGTTAACCGGCTTAATGATGTAATCATTAACACCAGAGGCGAAACATTCTTCGAGGAATTTTGGTTCTTCATTGGCGCTGATCATTATGACCGGCGCTGGATTGGAATAGGTAGACCGAGCATCGGGCTGAAGTAAATCCATACCCGTGCCATCATTCAATAGATAATCTAACAAAATAAGATCTACTGAATTTTCTCCACGTAATATAGCTTTTGCTTCTTTAATACCTGAGGCAGAAAGAGTTTCAAAACCTTTTGAATTTAAAAAACTGCAGAAAAGATCATTAAGTAGTTGATCATCATCGACAACTAAAATTCGGGAGAGATTGAATGTGGAGTTCGGCATATAGGTTGAAAATCTCTATTCCCGCGGTATTTTCACTACCGCATTAGTCCTGGTAGCGGTCATTTTTTAATATTTTTTTGACTAATTTTTTCGTGCACTTTTATATAAACTCAAATAATTTTTCCATGTGCGCCATATCCAGAATCTCTGCCGCGGTTCCGTAAGCGCCTCTTAATTTAACAACTTTCTGCTGGTTGCTGCATTTTTTTCGTAACAAAACGATCATGCCAATAGCAGCCGAGTCAAGATATTCCACGCTGGAAAAATCCAGGATAATTTCTTTACACACTGCATTCTGAAGTAGCTGGGTGTACCCCTCATCAAACTTGCGATGATAGGAGTAGTCGAATTTATTGGGTAACAAAAGCGTTTCAATTTCCGCCATAGGACCTCTATTGAACATCAATTATTTTTTGTAGATTTGCCAATAATAAAATTTCTTTAGCTGATGGTTTGGCATTAATGATCGCTATACGGCATTTAGCGCTCAGTGCTTTTTTATGGGCCATGACAATCAAACCTATGCCCGCACTATCGAGATATTCCATTTGCGCGCAATCCAGAACAATCTCTTCGCCCTCACTCGCACGAGCGAGTGCAACTCCTACAGCAGTATTGAAATCACTGCTAACACTGTAATCAAAACGTTTTGGTATTTTAATAGCATCACTCATGAACAGCCGCCTCTAAAAATCAATTTAATGTAAATGTTCCAGCTTGGTAACGCAGATTTTGATTTCAGTTACTATGTTTGATGACACCTATGCGAGCAATAACAAAGCTTGGACTAATACCGCTTGAAATTACGGCATCGGATGAAAAATACATGCTTAAGAAGTTTTCATACGCTTGTTAAGCCTAGCAGGAAATTTCTAAATTGTAGGAAAACCAATGCGTTGAAATTTGTCGCCTCTATATCTGTTTGAATCACAAATTTCAAAATTTTTGACGAAAAAAAAACCGGAGCTTTCAACCCCGGTTTTTCAACTTTTTAGCTGAATGTAGCGACTAACGTAATTCCAGCGCTTGCTCTTCAATTTTAGCTTTCCAAATTTTAGGCCCAGTGATATGGACAGATTCTCCGCGCGAATCCACCGCGACAGTAACCGGCATATCTTTTACGTCGAATTCGTAAATCGCTTCCATTCCCAATTCCGGGAAACCAAGGACCTTCGCCGACTTAATTGCCTGGGCAACAAGGTAAGCCGCACCACCTACGGCCATTAAGTACACGGATTTGTTGTCGCGAATCGCTTCAATGGCAATTTGGCCGCGTTCGGATTTTCCGATCATGCCTAGCAAGCCAGTTTGTTCGAGCATGGTGCGAGTGAATTTATCCATACGAGTTGCGGTCGTTGGGCCTGCAGGGCCTACGACTTCGTCGCGGATAGGGTCAACTGGGCCGACGTAATAAATGAAGCGCCCCTTCATGCTTACTGGAAGTTCTTTACCTTGTGCGAGAAGATCAATCATTTTTTTATGAGCTGCATCGCGACCAGTCAGCATTTTTCCAGTGAGTAAAACCGTTTCACCGGTTTTCCATTCCAGTACATCTTCTGGCTTGATCGTATCAAGATTTACGCGGCGTACATCATCGCCAGTTTCCCAGCTAATCTCTGGCCAGTCTGAGAGGGATGGAGGCGTCTGGAAACTCGGGCCGGAACCATCCAACACAAAATGCGCGTGACGAGTTGCAGCGCAGTTAGGAATAATGGCTACTGGCTTATTGGCAGCGTGAGTTGGATAGTCTTTTACTTTTACGTCCAGCACCGTGGTCAGACCACCAAGGCCTTGGGCACCAATGCCGAGACGGTTTACTTTATCGTATAACTCAAGACGCAATTCTTCAGAGCGATTGCTGGCACCACGTGCTTGTAACTCCTGAATATCAACCGGTTCCAACAGAGATTCTTTGGCAAGCTGCATAGCTTTTTCTGCAGTTCCACCAATGCCAATGCCGAGCATTCCAGGTGGACACCAACCCGCGCCCATTTCTGGAACAACTTTTAACACCCAATCCACTACAGAATCGGAAGGGTTCAACATAGCGAATTTGGTTTTAGCCTCTGAGCCACCGCCTTTTGCTGCAACATGCACATCAACAGTATTACCGGGCACTATGTTGTAGTGAATGATTGCTGGTGTATTGTCGCCGGTATTTTTACGCGCACCATCCGGGTCTGACAGAATAGATGCACGTAAAACGTTATCGGGATTTTGATAAGCACGACGAACGCCTTCGTTAATCATGTCAGTCAAACTTAATTGCGCATCCCATTGCACATCCATACCAACCGTTACAAACACGGTGACGATTCCAGTGTCCTGACAAATCGGACGATGCCCCATGGCACACATACGCGAGTTAATCAGAATTTGCGCCATCGCATCTTTTGCCGCTTTATTTTGCTCACGCTCATAGGCTTGATGCACGGCCTGAATAAAATCTACGGGGTGATAATAGGAAATAAATTGCAGTGCGTCAGCAACGCTATCAATAAGGTCTTGTTGGCGGATTATTGTGGGCATGGAAAAAATTTCTCGAAAAATGATTGGAGCCAAATCACCCCACCCTAACCCTCCCCTTGGCAGGGGAGGGAACTGATTCTCGCGAGACTCAACACCTCCCCCTGCGAAGGGGGAGGAAGGGAGGGGGTTACGAGGCTGGAGGTAAAATTAATTCTTAACTCCAATTTAATATCAACACCCGTTCATGGTGAGCCTGTCGAACCATATCTTTCGACAAGCTCAAAATAAACGGCGATAAAACTTAATTCTTAATCCCAAGCTGCTGCTTAATTTGCAGTAAATCTTTATTGATGATGCGGCGGTTATCGTCAATCGCATCAATCGCTTCTTCAGTTTTGGTAATCCGTGAGGCTAAACCTTCAGCACTTTTTACCTGCCCCGCAAGAGTGTTTACACCTGCGGCCACATCCGTAATTTTTTTACGTTGTTCAGCAATACTTTTATTGACTTCATCGATACGCGGTGGAAGTTCTTCAATACTGGCTTTGTGTGCAAGAGAATCTTGTTTAAGGGAACTGATATCGCCCTTCAAATTATTAATGTCAGCTTTGGTTAAATCTATACCTTTACTCAACGCATTTTCTTTTTCATTGTGATCGGTATTAGATTTTTTTGTGGCATCCCAAAGCTTTTTAACTTCACCATCAATCTTCTGCAGATTAATACCTAGCGCTGCTACCGACTGAGTCGATTCTGTGGAGGTAACATTCAACTGCGCTTCAAGCTGAGCAATACGCGCGGAATCTTTTTCGATGATAGTTTTTGCTTCCATTAATTGGAACCCCAAAAACCCAGCTCCGCCAACGCCAACTAATGCAAGCACTAATGCAATTGCGGGCACGGTGCTTGATGACGTAGCAGCAGGCGCGTAATTTGCTGAACTACGGTTTGCGCGCGGTTCTTCATAGCTGCTCGCGGTACGTCGAACGGGAGCTTCTTCACGTTCATTGCTATTGTTATCGCCACCGGAAAGGGTAGGTTCTTTGCGTTCCATAATGCTAGCTACCTGAAAAGAATAAGGGGAAAAACTGACGCGCATTTTATAGCAGCAACTACAACAAACATAGCGTAAAAAATATAGGCAAGTACTAAAAGTAAAACGGGCCCGAAGACCCGTTTTTATCACTCGGAAACCTTACAACTATTTTGCGTAATTAGCGTTTACGAATTCCCAGTTCACCAACGCCCAGAAAGCGTTAAGGTAAGTTGGGCGAGCGTTGCGGTAATCGATGTAGTAAGCATGCTCCCACAAATCCACAGTCAGGATTGGAGTGCTTGAAGCATCAGTCAAAGGAGTTGCTGCATTGCTCGTGTTAACAATCGCAACAGAACCATCAGCTTTCTTCACAAGCCAGGTCCATGAGGAACCAAAGTTGTTAATCGCTGAGTTGGTGAAATCTTCTTTGAATTTATCGAATGAACCAAAGGCTTTATTAATTGCTTCGGCCACTGCACCTGTTGGAGCACCGCCGCCTGTTGGGCTTAAGCTATGCCAATAGAATGTGTGGTTCCAAATTTGCGCAGCGTTATTGAACACTGGGCCAGAAGAAGACTTGATGATGTCTTCCAGGGTCTTGCCTTCGAATTCAGTGCCAGGAATTAAACCATTCAACTTATCAACGTAAGTTTTGTGGTGTTTGCCATGGTGAAAGTCGAGGGTTTCAGCAGAAATGTGTGGAGCCAAAGCGTCTTTTGGGTAGGGTAATGCTGGTAGTTCGAAAGCCATGAGAATTCTCCTAGAGTTAATTTGTTATTACAGCTGCAGCTGCGTACCTTACTGCAAAACGGAATCTATGAATAATAAAAACTATTTATGCTGAATTTCGCGAAAGGAATAAAAAAAGCGGCCACAAGAGCCGCTTTTTTTTGAGGCTTAGAAACCGCCCATACCACCCATGCCGCCCATATCGTGGCTATGACCACCACCACCGCCAGCTGGTTTGTCTTCTGGTAAATCTGCAACAACAGCTTCTGCAGTAATCAACAAGCCAGCAATTGAACCTGCTGCTTGCAATGCAGAGCGAGTTACTTTAGCTGGATCGAGAATACCCATCTCAATCATATCGCCGTAAACACCAGTTGCAGCGTTGTAACCGTAGTTGCCAGTGCCTTTCTTAACTTGATCAGCAACAACCGATGGCTCATCGCCAGCATTCGCAACGATTTGACGCAAAGGAGCTTCAAGTGCACGACGTGCGATATTGATACCAGCGTTTTGATCTTCGTTATCGCCACGCAAATCAGCGATTGCTTGAACAGCACGGATCAAAGCGGTACCGCCGCCAGGTACAACACCTTCTTCTACTGCAGCGCGAGTAGCATGTAATGCATCTTCTACGCGAGCTTTCTTCTCTTTCATTTCAACTTCAGTTGCCGCGCCTACTTTAATTACCGCAACGCCGCCAGCCAATTTCGCTACGCGCTCTTGCAATTTTTCACGATCATAATCAGAAGTAGTTTCTTCGATCTGCACACGGATTTGCGCAACGCGAGTTTTGATTTCGTCTGATTTACCAGCACCATCAACAATCACGGTATTTTCTTTGTTCAAGGTTACGCGTTTTGCAGTACCCAAATGCTCAAGAGTTGCGGATTCAAGATCCAAACCAACTTCTTCAGAGATCACGGTAGCGCCAGTCAATACAGCAATGTCTTGCAACATAGCTTTACGACGATCACCGAAACCTGGGGCCTTGGTAGCAGCGACTTTTACGATGCCACGGATGTTATTCACAACCAGAGTCGCCAAAGCTTCGCCTTCAACGTCTTCTGCAACGATGATCAATGGCTTGCCTGATTTAGCAACACCTTCGAGCACTGGCAACAACTCGCGAATGTTGGAGATTTTTTTATCAACCAGCAGGATGTAAGGATGATCGTGTTCAACGCTCATGCTGTCCTGGTTGTTGATGAAATAAGGAGATAAGTAGCCACGGTCAAATTGCATACCTTCCACAACGTCCAACTCGTTGTCGAGGCTGGTGCCTTCTTCAACGGTAATAACGCCTTCTTTGCCCACTTTATCCATTGCTTCAGCAATCAACTCACCCACAGAAGTGTCGCTGTTTGCTGAGATGCTGCCTACTTGAGAGATAGACTTGCTATCAGTACACGGCTGAGCGATAGATTTGATGTGCGCAACAGCAGCAACGATGGCTTTATCAATACCGCGTTTCAAATCCATTGGATTCAAACCAGCAGCAACAGATTTCAAACCTTCGTTAACGATTGCTTGAGCCAACACAGTAGCAGTAGTAGTACCGTCACCGGCATCGTCAGAAGCACGTGAAGCCACTTCTTTAACGAGCTGCGCGCCCATGTTTTCAAACTTGTCTTTCAAGGTAATTTCTTTAGCTACAGAAACACCGTCTTTAGTCACGGTAGGTGAGCCAAATGACTTTTCCAGAATTACATTACGACCCTTTGGGCCGAGCGTTGCTTTCACAGCATCCGCCAAAATATTTACACCAGTCAACAAACGTTGACGTGCGTTATCACCAAATTTCACTTCTTTTGCAGACATGATTTCAATTCCTTCAAACTTTATTAATACAGGGGAACCCGCAGGCTCCAACTAAATTCTTGGGCTCTCTTGGATTAAACCAACACAGCCTTGATGTCGCTCTCGTTCAAAATAACGAGTTCTTCGCCATCTACGGTAATGGTGTCGCTACCGGCGTATTTGCCGAACACAACTACGTCACCCACTTTTACATCCAAAGGACGCAATTCACCGCTGGCCAATACACGGCCATTACCTACGGCAAGCACTTCACCCTGGTTTGGCTTTTCTTTAGCTGCACCTGAAAGGATGATGCCACCAGCAGTTTTGGTTTCTTCTTCTTTGCGGCGAACCACAACACGATCATGTAACGGACGAATTTTCATGGACACAAGTCTCCTAACTAGCGTTATTAAACAACCTGAGGATGCCTCAGCGATTGGGTAGATAGTGACGATTTTGAGCTTTTCAAGACCGCCAGGAATGCGAGCAACAGGATAACTCGCATGGGGTGGCAAGTAGATTGGGTATGAAATCTTTGATTTCAACCTTGAAGAAGAAAATTTCCCGCTATTTCGAAGAAGATTTCCGTTATTGCTAGTTATCGGTCGATTTATCACCGGATTTAGGTTTGAGCTCTATAACTTGCCCCTCCAAAATCCGCCCGTTTGAAGAATCAGGGTCAACCTTGGCGCTACCATCGTGATCGTAAACGTTGCCGCCAGAAAAATCGTCGTTAGCACCTGGCGTTCCAAAACTGCCGAACCCGCCTTTACCAAAAGCGCCCGCTCCAAAAGTACCTGAACCAAAAGCTCCACCGAAACCGCCCTTACCGAAGCCTCCAGCCGGGAAGAATTGACCTTTTTTGAGGAGATAACGTGCGAAGGCATTACGCACGAAAGGCAATAAAATTATAAGTGCTACTATGTCTGACACAAAACCTGGGACGATCAGCAAGATGCCCGCAAATGCTTTAACCATCGCCGATGCGAGCGGCCCCAGTGGCGACTCAGCGGCCTGTGCACTTTGCGCTGCTTTCATCATGGCGTTAATGCCCTGACTGCGCATCAGTTGCAACCCGAAGATAAAACCTGCAATCAAGAGTATCAACGCGGCCAGAAAACCCACGTACTCACTCATTTTAATAATTGACCAAATCTCAACAAACAAGATTGCTATCAGCCCTAAAATACCTAAACGCATATTTATTTCCTCTACAAAACATGACGCCATCTTACCACCGGAGTTCATGCCATCGGAAACCATGCCACGCAAATTGAAGTGCGTGAGTAATCTCCTGTTTTAAAACATGTTCAAATAGATTAATAAAAACGCAAATTAGTTCAGTGAGTATCATTCTTTTCAGAGACTGTTTACATTACCGCTTTTCATTTTAATGTTTGCGCAAATAAATACTTTTCGGAACTCTAATGCTCTCAACCCAGCAACAACGCAAAGAAGCAATATTTCTCGCATTGGCGCAAATCCCAAAAGGTAAAGTGATCACTTATGGGAATCTTGCAAAGCTTGCGGGCATGCCTAATGGCGCACGTTTAGCGGGTCGATTGATGTGCGAACTTCCAGCAGGTTCGCGCCTGCCGTGGCATCGTGTTATTAATGCGCAGGGGAAGCTCTCATTACCCGAACATTCTGATTCTTATCGCGAACAAATACGGCGATTGGAAAAAGAAGGCGTTCAAATTACTAACGGAAAAATTAAATTATCAATTTACGCTTACTAAACAAATCAACCTCATCCAACTATTCAGCAGTAAAAAATTATGGCGACAGATAATCCAACGTTGGATGAAAAAAATAATTACAAAGGCTGGCGAGGAATCCAGCGCGCTTTCGCTACACCCTCAGCGCTTACCATGTTGTTTTTGGGCTTGGGTTCGGGCCTTCCGTTTTTATTAGTGGGTTATACACTTTCAACCTGGTTACGCGATACCGGCGTCGCCCTCAGCGCTATTGGACTTGTAAGTTACGCCAGTTTTTTTTACGTGCTTAAATTTTTATGGGCGCCATTAATTGATCGCTACCCTCTACCCTTTTTAGGTCGCCGCAAAGGCTGGTTGGTTACCTCTCAAATTCTATTAATTATTGCACTGGCAAGCATGGCGATTGTAGGGCCGGGTTCATCACTGGTGACATTTGCAATTCTCGCGGGTTTAACTGCATTTGCAGGCGCAACACAGGACACCGTAGTAGATGCTTACCGCATTGAAATAGCTCCCATTGAATCGCAAGCAGCACTCGCTGCCACGTATATTTTAGGTTACCGGGTTGGATTGATTTTATCAGGCGCAGTCGCGCTTTATTTAGCAGAACTCGTAGGTTGGACGAACGCTTATCTAGTGATGGCTGCCTGTATTCTTTTACCGCTCATCGCTGTACTTTTGTCGAAAGAACCAAACCCCGAAAAAGTAACCGTGCGGGAAATTAGAATTCAGGATGCTTTTATAAAACCGTTTCAGGAATTTTTTTCACGCAACGGCGTTGCGCTTGCTGTGTCGCTTTTAGCGTTTGTCGGGCTATTCAAACTACCCGATCAAATGATTGGCGTATTAGCTGGCCCATTTTATTTGGATTCGGGTTTTACCAAATCTGACATAGCAACAGTCGCAAAAGTTTACGGTATATGGATTGGAATCGCTGGAGCATTTCTGGGGGGAATTTGTGTGGCTGCTTTTAACATTCGATACATGTTGGTAGTTGCCGCAATTGTTGTTGCCTTATCGAATCTGGCTTATTTGTTAATGGCAATTCATCCTTCAGAACAATGGTCATTTTATGCAGCGATCAGCGCTGACAATTTATCGCAAGGTTTTGCTGGAGTCGTGTTGGTTGCTTTCATGTCCGGGCTTACGGATCGCAACTTTACTGCCACACAATATGCACTGCTGGCATCATTGGCAAATTTACCGGGTAAATTTATTGGCGGGATTTCAGGATACATCGTAGAAGCAACAAGCTATCAAACATTCTTTATATTTAGCACGCTTTCGGTAATACCAACCTTGTTATTGTTGGCTTGGTTGTGGAATAAAACGGGTACAACCCCCTCCCAACCTCCCCCTCCATAATGGGGAGGAGCTGAACCTCGCGAGATTTTATTCCCTCCCAGCTGCGCGCCCCGCTGTAAAAGGGAGGGTTAGGGTGGGGTTAAAAAGATGTTAATTTTTAATCCCTAAAATTCGTATACTGTAACGGCATTTCAATGTCCGACGCGCGCAACATGGCCATACATTCTTGCAGATCATCGCGCTTTTTACCGGTAATTCTTACTTGATCACCTTGAATCGACGCTTGCACTTTCATTTTTTCGTCTTTAATTAATTTAACGACTTTTTTAGCAAGCTCACTCTCTAAACCCGTACGTACCGTAATATCTCTCTTAACTTGTTTGCCTGATGTTTTAACTGGTTTGATGTCCAAACAAGAAACACCAATACCATTTTTTGGCAGCGATGTTCTTAGCGAATCTAACATCGCATCCAGCTGATATTCGGTATCAGCTGTCATAGTAATTTCATATTCTTTTCGATCAAATTTTGCGTCAACGCCTTTGAAATCGTAACGGCTTACAATTACTTTACTGGCTTGATCAACTGCATTAGTGAGTGCGTGCTTATCAACTTCGGAAACAACATCAAATGAAGGCATAACAAAAACCTCTTAACTTTTAATTCGGAAAGCAAAAAATTAATTAAATAAATAACGTAGCAAATGCGATAGCGCCAACCCAAAATAATAATGAGCGCGAATAAAGTGGCACACTGGATTTTACGAGTGCAAATGAATAAGCGGGTTCCGCTTGTGGGCTCAATGTAATTCCCACTAAATCTTCAATAATTTCCTGTGCATTTTCTTCCGCTTCAATTTCTGCGTCAGTAGGCTCTACAGGTACCTCAACCGTTTGCTCAACGATGATCACAGTTTCTATTTCTGGTTTGATATATAAATCAGTCGGTGCACCTAAGGCACCACGCAAACTATTATTTAAAATAGTCATCGACGAGTTTTCTGTGTCAATCAAACTATCGCGCAAAGGGCTGCTATCAAAATTGCCTACAAATGCCCACGTCAAACCCATTAACCGCACTGCCGGGAATTCAATCAGCCAGAGCCATTTATCTGCAAGTACAGCTTCGTTTGAATAGGGTGTGGTTTGCTCGCGATAAAGTGCACTCATGCGATACAACAAAGCACCAACAGCTCCTGCAATGACAAACCAAAATAAAACGGCAAAGGTGCGTTCGAAACCACGATAGCTAATCACTTTTAATGCCTGGGTGTGCAAACTTTTCCAGTCGTTAGCAGATTCATGTGCAGTGCTATCAGCAGCCTGCCCGCGTAGATCATCAATTAACTTACTGGCCGCAACTGAATCGCCGCGATTTGCAGTCGCAATGTAATTATTAACTTCCGCTAAAAAATCACCGCGACCCAAGCTGTACAAAAGCACGGGAACATAGATAAAAAATAAAAAGTTAATTGATAGGAAATGAACGATGGCCCAAATACAAATCATTAGCACAAGCAAAGGTAATACAAAAACTAAAACCATTGGCAGGAGCGGAAATGACGATGCTGCCGGCAGCGCACGAAAACGATTTAGCAACCAAATAAACCAACCGTCGCGCTGCAAAAGAGTTGCTGTATTTCTGGACCAATAAATAATCGCTAATACCGCGATCAAACTTAAAAAAATCATAACTACTTCTCGTCATTAATTCGGTAAAAATCAGTTACTCGCGAGTAATTGATGAAAGCGAGCCCAATCAAAAGCTTCGCCGGGATCTGTTTTTCGCTCTGGCGCTATCTCATTGTGACCAACAATTCTTTCAGGTGTAATGTCGGGATAAACCGTCAAAATGGTGTGCGCCAATCTTGTTAGAGCCTCATATTGAGCGTCAGTGTAAGCAATATTGTCGCAACCTTCCAATTCAATACCAATACTATAGTCATTGCAGTTATCCAAACCACGAAAGGATGAAACTCCCGCATGCCATGCACGCTCGCTAAAGGGGACAAATTGAATGATATTGCCAGTACGCTCAATAAAAATGTGCGCCGATACTTTGAGATCTGCAATCGTCTGAAAATAAGGATGGAGAGAAGGATTTAACTGATTCGTGAAAAACTTTTGTACGAATCCAGTACCAAATTCGCCGGGCGGCAAACTAATGTTGTGAATAACCAGGAGACTTATTGACTGTCCAGACGGACGTTGATTTACGTTAGGAGAAGGACATTGATTTGCGGAGGTTAGATAACCATCTTTGATGTCACCATATTCCAAACCACGATCATTTGAAATCAACTGAAGTTCTGCCTTGTGTTTATCATGCCCAAATTTTTGCTTACGATTGACGCAGGCATGATAAACCTAAGGCTGGGACTTTGCACCCGTGAGTGTTAGCGACTGTTGCGTAAATTACCTATAACTGCTTCGAGCGCACGATCAAATAACATACCGTCATCCAGAACTTGCATTCGGCCAGATTTAAGTGCCAGAGCTAAAGTCATGCGCGTTTCCTCAGCAACTTTAACACCTGAACGATTTACAAAAATGTATTTTCCAGTTGCACGAATAATCGCAGCGAGACGACTACGGAATTTTTGACCATCTTCAGTTTGCATTTCGAACCAGCTGCCCTGAGTAATATTTCCGACCAACGCTAAATGCTGGTCGCCTTCAGGCAATACATCTGTACTTACCACAACGGGCGGCTCTTCACTCACAACCACAAAAGTTTCTAGCGATTCCAGTGAAGCACCAACAGGAACAAGCGGCTCTACCAAAAGAGAGTCTGCTTGAGGAGCGACGTCTTCCTGTATTGAAGGCGCTTCAATTTCGGGTTTTAACGTGGACGATGAAACCTCACTAACATTCGAAACTGTAAAACTGACGTCTGGACTATTCGCAACACCAACGGCCGCGATTGCCGGATTAGCGTTCGCAACTTCAGCTACAGCAAGTTTGGTAGCAACCGCTTCAATTTTTGGGACAGAATTTAATACAGGAACATCAGCAACTTTTACGTTCGTAACCGCGACTATTGGTGCCGCAACTTCAGTCAACTTAACTTGTACTTTTGGGGCAATTGTCGCTTGCGCTTCATCAATCTTTGGGACTGAACGCAAACGTGCTAAATGTAGCGTTTCCAATTGTTTAAACAATTGAGTAGTTTCAAACGGGCTATAAGAAATATCCTCCAAACCTACACGCAATCTTTGTAGTAATTGCGGCACCAAACGCAATAATCCTTGACGATTTTCTTTCGTCATAGGCGCGGTCAAGCTCCATACCAGCTGTTGCGCTGTGCGAATCCCGGATTGCCATTCAGCGCTTTCAATGCCTTGCTTTAGGGAAATAATAAACAACACATTACCCCAAGCATCGCGCAATAATTTTTGTGCTGGCGCGGGCAAATCGTGGCCCGATGTTAAACGATTTAAAACTGAATCCACTTGCAAACGTGCACGTTCGGATTTGGCTTTACCATCTTCCGCATCGATGGTGCGCTGCTCCAAAATTTGCGCACGACGCTTATCCTTTTCAAGGAAAGCACGAAAATCTGTTAGCAAATTATTAAAGATGGACATGTCGGTTTCGAAATCCGACAGTATGGCTTGCACAGTGGATTCCATTTTGTTGTACAAACTATCTTTGCGCTGTCCATCGCTGTGATAATTAGCGTCGCCAGATTCCTGCCACCCCAATGCAGCCATTGCCATTTCATTTAACAAACGACGTGCTGGGTGCCCGCCTTTACTGAAGAAAGTTTTGTCTGCAATCGCTACTTTCACCATCGGAATTTGCAAGCGTCCGATAAGTGCCTTCATGGGAGCAGCAAGATTGCGGTCATCCAGAATAAATTCAAACATCATGCTGACTAAATTAATAACGTCATCATCAACCTGATTAATGGATTGTGCTTTTTGTTGTTCGTTGCTCAATAAATTTTGCAACAATTCACGAATATTTATCGGCGCACCTGAATTAATAAATGAAGCTGTAGACAATGTATTTTGATGCTGTGCAAGCGATAAAATTTTAATTAATTCTTGACTCGCAAGCTCTTGTCCGTTTGCACGCTCATTCGTTGGAGCACTACGAGCGCCCAGTAAATCACGCAGTGTATGTAGCACTTGATTAGTTTGTTCATCATAACTAGCGCCACTATTCTGGGAGTTTCCAGCTGCAGCTTGCTGCTCATTTTGCTCAACATTGAATGACGATGATAGACCTGAACCGTAATGATCTTGCGTACTGGGTGCTGTAGGTCGTTTAAGGCGTGGGGCTTGCTTTAATGACGGTAAAATATTGGCTTCAATTAATAATTGATTGAGAGACTGAAATAAAGCTCCCAATTTTGTCATCACCATGTTGTCGAATAATTTAAATAAAACCAGCTTGGCCTTAACATCAATTGCAAGCGTTTTTGATGCATCGTTAAAGGCGTTACAAATTACATCCACACCTAATGGATTATTTTTTTGATATACCTTTATGGGCACCAAATGATCAATACGCAAGGTTAAATGCTGGATGGGTTCAGCGAATTGCTCGTTGGCTTTATTGATCATACTTTCAATGGCAACCATTTCTTCGAGGTCGTCATTTTTAACGAGCGATAAATCATCCAGAGAAAATTCTTTGGGTTCAGCTTGCGCTTCATCGCGATAGGCATTGTGATCAAGTAACTGTGCAAAACGAATATCAATACTGCGGAAAAATGCAGTTTCCATAGAACGGCGACGCAAACGTACTTCGCGCATGGAATCAAAGTATAAATTTTGTTCATGATTATTATTGGCTTTGTCGGCCAACTCGAACATAGCATCGTCAACTTTATCAAACAAGTCGCGTAACAACCCTTGCAATTGTTGCCTAGCCTTATCGCGCAATGAATGCATGGCAGCTGGCATACGCGCCAAAATAATTTGTGGTGGCTGTCCCGATGCTCGCTCGGGATTAAGTTGCACAACGTTATTTTGCTCAGGACGAATTTGTTCAGACATGATGATTAACCATCAAAAATGGGATCTCGGTTAAATAAGTATATCCAACAAATTTGGGGGTCCAGGGTGCAAATGCTCAAGGCGAGAGCCATATCACAAATAGTGATGAATGAAATATTTTCTTAGACACTTAAATATTTTTTTAGCAACTTTCCTAAATCAAGCGCTATAAAAAGCGGAAACAATTCCGCTCCATGCGCCAAAACTTATTACATATAGGAAATAAGTCGAGTCGCCTTACACATGAAGGTTCATGTATCATTTGCCGCTTAATGCATTCGGACACGACACACCATGAATTCAATTTTTGCTCAACGCCTTCCCCATCTTACACAAAGCATTTCTCTAAATGTAACTGCCGCCCTGCATGAAGACATTGGTTCAGGCGACATAACTGCGTTACTCATACCTGCACAACAACAAGCCGAGGCAAGGGTGATAACGAGAGAGGATTGCGTGTTTTGTGGAAAAGATTGGGTGATAGAAGTTTTTTCACAAATTGATAAAAAAATTATCATCGAATGGAATATTGATGATGGCGAGACGGCCGAGGCTAATAGCATATTATTTAAGCTATGTGGCAACGCGCGCAGCTTATTAACTGGCGAGCGTGCCGCTTTAAATTTCGTACAAACACTTTCTGGCACAGCAACTATTAGCCGCCACTATGCCAACCTGGTTGCACACACGCCCGTAAAATTATTAGACACTCGCAAAACCCTCCCCGGTTTACGCGACGCACAAAAATACGCCGTAGCCTCAGGCGGCTGCCACAACCACCGCATCGGTTTATACGACGCATTCCTCATCAAAGAAAATCACATAGCCG
>Ga0247733_1000377_pt1 | contig 17611 bp, 22 predicted proteins | sample UWRJL043104R2_FD_180932 | JGI IMG/M metagenome (GOLD analysis project Ga0247733, IMG submission 180932) | Plant litter microbial communities from Arlington Agricultural Research Station in Wisconsin, United States - UWRJ-L043-104R-2 | ecosystem: Environmental > Terrestrial > Plant litter >...
GTTATATTATAAAAGCTAACTTAATAGTAATTTTTTTTATAGTTTATATAAAGTTTATAACTAAATTTACTTAATAGCTATTTTTAGAAAGAGATAATATCTCTTAGTAAGATACTCTCGACTATACCTATGAATTACTTACTATAGATTAGGAGAAGCTTTAGTAGTAACGACCCCCTTATAGGCGTAACTAACTATCTTAACTAATTATAGCCCGCTAGGTGCTACCTAGTAAATACTAATTAATTAAAGAGGTTACCGGGCTAACTCTACGTAAACTATATTTATAGGTATTATTAATTTAGTAACTAAATATAGACTATACGCTAAGAAGTTAAATAAGGGCTACTCTTATTCTAGAGTAAGATTATACGATCGAAACTCTCTCTACTCTCTTTCTTTTATACCCCTTTCTTTATACCTTTTCTCTTATATCTTTAATAACACTCGTCTTATATTTCCTTAATTCCTTTATAAATAGAAATTAGTATTAGGGGGGCTTTGAAGTTAGTCCGACGGAAGGCTTTAACGAGCTATAGAGGGCGAGGCTCGAAAGCGGGAGAGATTTATATTAAGATCGAGAACTACTTTAATATATATATATAAGAAGGACTATAATATCTCTAGAGTAGATAGTATTAAGACCTAATAAATTTACTATATATATATTAAACCTTCCCTCCGCCCTAACCAATAGCTACGAGTTATAAAGATTCTACTTCCTTCTCTTACTAGTATAATACTAATTAGGCTAGCTTATTTAATTTATTAGTTTAATCTTTTCTATAGGGCTTCCTTCTACGTCTATTTTAGTAGGGAGGTTAAATCTATTAAATAATAGAGTAGATAATTTAATTAGAGTAATTAAATTAAGATACTAGCGTAAGAATATTATAGAGGGGAATTATCTTTATACTTTCTTTTAACGCCGGGCTTATAACTATCGAAGAATTATAGTACTAATAGCTTAATCTATAAATAAAAAGAATATTATTACTATATAAAAAAGAAGTGCCGACTAGTAGCTTATTTAACTATACTAGTAGCGCGATTATATAATCGCGCTACTCCTAATCCATTCTCTAGTACTTACTTTAAGTAATATATTAGAGTAAGTAGATACTTTAATAGTATAAAGTATCTAAGTTATCTTATATAAGATCTAGATAACTTATATATCTTTATAACTTTTATATTTTATATTATATTTTACTTTTATTTTTAGTTCTAGTTTAAAATTTAGTTATATTATAAGAAGCTAACTTAGTAGAATTATTTTTATAGTCTCTACTAACTTTAGAACTAGATTTACTTAATGGCTATTTTTAGAAATAGTAATTACTATAGTAATTACTATTACTATTACCTAAAAGAGAAATAGTAATAGGCAACCCTAATCCTAATATAACGGTATGCTGCTCGGTTCCTATATATTTTCGACACGACGCTTTGCATACTGAAAGCTCTAAGCTGCAGAAGGAATGGTGTTTGACTTGCAAAAGATTCCACTAAACAAATGTATAAGGAGTTCCATGGCCTGAGGACGTCATATACTATTCCCAGAATCCGTATCCAGCAGCGGCAAACATGACCTGAACATGCTCTCAAGGTCATGTCGGTATTCTAGTAGTGTCTACGAAGCGGATGATAATAGAGCCATGCGGATCATGTTGCATTTTCTGTCGAGCTCGTCTTCTAGAGCTTCCGGATTGAGAGAGAAGTCGCGGCAACGGATGGTTGCGGTTATGATTGCTAACCCCATTCCTGGAATTGAGGAGGCCATGAGATCAAGTATGTGGTAGGACACTGTGAGTCTGACCGCTGCTCTTATATTGATTTCATTATCTGTGCTTCTGAGGGGGTGAGTCCGCAGGGGGGAGCTCTTGGCGATATTCGTCCTGAGCTTGGATATTGCTGTCGCCATGTTCCGGTAGGCGTTGTGTTGCTACTGCGCGAACGGAGAGTACTCTGCGGTAGACTATGTCTCCTCGCAGGTGCGCAACGATTACGCTGTTGAGAAGGTATCTATTGAGGTCTGCACGGCACCCCATCGATGCGACGAAGCTCGTCCTTAGGGATACTTCCGATTTTGCTACCGCTACAATGTGGATTCGCCTCACGCCCGTTGGAGATCTGGTCGACATCCTGTTCGCCTTCGGCTCCTTTAAAAACAGAAACGCACCTTCTTGAACACTGCTTTTTGACTGTGCTCTGAACATATGCGGCCTCGTCGTCATTCTATTTCCTGCAGAGGTTGCTTTGACGCAAGACTTGTCTTTCGGCACTTGCCTTTCGGCACCATCGCTGCTGCCAGTGCCGAGCGGCGAGGGCTTTCGCCGGCTTTGATACAGGAGGCTTGGTTGCTATGACAAAATAGTCAATGCTTGGTCATTCTATCTGCGATTTGCGAGCTGCGTGTAACATTTCATAGAGCATACCTCTCAATCATCTTCACGAGAGTACTGTTCCATCCACCACGTACTCAGCATTTCCCCATCGTCGCGCTTATCCTACCTCACTCCGGCTCACTCTCAAGCCCACCCAACCGCAAGCAGAACGATACCCGCTTTCCACCACCACCACCATACCAACTCCAGCCACAACGTATGCCAACCCGACCTACTCCACCCGAGATCCGAGATCCACGAACCGGCGTATCCTCGGTGCGCGTAGTCACACTGCACACCCGCATTCTACTCCCAGCAGTAGTCGTGGCGTCGAGCGGGGAGGGGCGAGGTCATAGCTCCCATTAAGTGGGTTGAGGAAGGTGTACCGAAGGTCTGGAGCGTATGGATTTGGAACGTGGATGGATGGTGGGGTGGACGTGGACGTGCGATTAGGTAGGAGGCAGTGCTGCCGAGCGTAGTAGTTTGATGGAGTTTGATGGGGATCTGTGATGTTCAGCATGTGTACTGGGCCGCGTACAGAAGCCCACGTGGAACGTACGGCTTCCGAACGTCTACGCTGAAAGCGCGGTGCCGAACTGTACAATCTGTAGTCAATCAGGCAGCGGGAAAAATTGAAGACATTTGCTCGGTAAAACGTAGAAATCAATTCGATATCAAATCACCGAGTCGAGAAGCTAAAAATGGAGAAGATGCAATATCATCCTTCAGCCAGACAGCCTCAGATGCAAAGATCATCCGTCGCCTTTTCCATGCCGATTAGCTCCAGATCCAGCTCTAGCACCCCATGTCCTCAGCGCTGCGTTTACTTTTTGCTCGCAGCCGCAGCCTTGGCCGTCTCCTCCTGCAGCTTCTTGATCGTCTCGCCCGTGGTGCCGTGCTCGCCTCGATCCGCCTTGACCTGTTATGATATTAGCACAGACCCTCATCTCCAGCCGACCATCACCATCCCCAAGGGACCAGAGTAGCTCAGGCAAGCCCGCGGGGAAAACCTACAATGCTCTCGCTGTCACTCGCCAAGCCGTCCTCCCAGTGTCCCTTGCCCTCTTTCTGCTTCTGCAACTGAGACTGCTTCATCTCTTCGACCTCGTCCGCTCGACCCTCGGTATCTATTCGTCCATTAGTGATGTGTTTGCAGTGCCATTGTGTATGCATATGGGTGTTGACTGGAGAGCATGGGCAGGCTTACGGAGCTTGGTCTCCTTGCCCGCAGCGCGGACTATTGAGCCGTGGAAGGCAGCGCGTTGCGTGAGGCCATACGAGGCGAGCGGTGTGCGACGGGCAGCTAGGGCGCGGAAGGCAGACATGTCGAGGGTGATGCGGTGGGGTGGATGGTTGAGATTGGGGTTGGGTTTGGCAAAGGGGTCGGCGATGGAAGGACTTTCGGAATACGCGCTTGTGGATGCGAAGAATGTGTCTCTTGTGATTTCAGGAGCTCAATTGACCTTTCTTCAGCGTGGAGAAGATGACGACGATAGCTGTTGCGGTGGATTCAAAGCTGGGAGTTATTTGGGCACACATGGTTCCCAAAACTTCCCTCGGCTACGCCTGACGTCACCCGCGCCCCAGCTCACGATTACGTACAGCGCGTCTTCCTCGGCGGTGCAGCCCAATAACCACGGCGAATTTCAAAGCACCTCTTGCTCTTAATATTGGGACTGGCATTGATGGCAAAGGACACCTGGCGCAACCACACACGTTAGATCGCCTTTTGCAACTCTGGTTCCCTGGACTGTGGGGTTGGGATGTCGCTATCGCGTCAACCACGGGGCGGCTGCTGGAGCCAGCCTCCACATGGCGATCCAGGCACCGTGGGCAAAGCATGGCGACAGGAGAACCAGTGGAGTGTCGAGCGATGGTGCGGCTGAAATCGAAGCGGCTGATGAACCTGAACAGTGTTTGCGGCTGTCCGGTCAAGTGGTCCATCTGCGACGGGCGAAGAGGCCGCGAGCCGCGCAGCCAGCCCTGAAACCCCAGAAACACCCCTCTGTTTCCGGAAGCGGGGCATTCGTCGCAAGGGTCGACGCCGGCGCGCTTCGAGCGCAAAAGTGGTGACAGATCAGATTGGTAATTCAGAGACAGATGGCAATGCAATTGGAGGCGAGACGGGAGAGTAGTGTATGTAGTAAAGTTGCGATTCCGTATGTCCAGCGATGGAAACCCACTGCCCCCGAGCAAGGCCCGAGGCGTGTAAAGTATAAGCAACAACCCCCGGGTTCAAGAAAGCCAGAGCGAATCTCCAAAAAGAACATTCAAGAAAGGTTCCAACAAGAAACATCGCTCCTGCTCCCCGCTCATACATTTGAAAGGAAAAAAAAACCAGAGTTCCACATACGAGTGCTAATCATCCCAGCCGTACAGTAACCTGACAACCGACAAAGATACGAGAGGATATGCACCAGAGTAACAAAACACCGCGTCCGACATTGTGGTATACCGACCCCTAACCCGCCCGACCCACACAAAAGAAAATTACCCGTTCAGCGAACTACGGGTGACCCGAACTCAAAACACCGAGTCGATGACAACCGACAGTGACCCAACGCGATACAACTAACACCTTGCCCTTTAGTTTAACTGAGAGATTTTCTTTAGTCTTTATAACCGTCGCTGGAATCCAAGAAAAAAGACATGCGCCGATGTTTGCAAGTACCGCCGTGAATGCGTTAGCGCTAGCATGAGAGATCCAGAAGTGCGCTCTATCCGAAATGATGATGTTTGCTACATGTGCAACGCCGTCGCCCGTTCGCAAGTGGTATACCCGAGATGATGATGATGATCATGTCGAAGAAGATGGATATCAAGGATTTGTACAAAGAGGAGTCGATGGTATGGACGGGGGATCCTCCGGGGATATCGGACAGAAGATAATTAGAGTAGGTAGCCACATGCTGGCAACGAAAGCACGCTGCAATGCCATTTCGAGCAGATCCACCTGGTCCCGCGCCGGTGTCTCTACCAGCGTGGCTGGAACTGTTGCTGCATCTGGCGGGATGGCGAGACACTTGCGCGGGTTTCAGGGTTCACGATAGCAATGGCATTGGCGTGGCGGGTTCGTTGAGCAAGTGGTTGGTGAATCTTGGTTTGAGACGAGTTGCTCGACTGGAAGGATGCAGGCGTGTAAGGGTTGGGGATGGCTGATAATACGAACGCTGGTGTTGGGGCCAGCGAGTGCTGCGTTGGCGAGCTTTCAGGAGATCCGCTCGACAAGGAAGACCTGTCAGAGCCAGATGAGTGTATCGATTGGAGCTATTCAGCATTGTCAGCCATGATCCAACCCAAACAACCCAAAGCCGATCGGAACAGCGATGACATCGACAGGTGGCGAACGGCAGGAGGGATAGGGGATACGAACGTCATCGGCAGTGAGGAGGTGAAAAGGGCAGAAGAGCTCGTCATCCTCAATGTCGAAGGATTTTGCTGCCAGGTAATCGCGGCGGTAAGTGACCAGGTGTGTATGAGGGGGCTGCTCGACGACGGGTGTCCTCGGCTGACGGAACTGCCTGTTTTGAGCAGCCGACGTCGTCCTCGGAGCTCGCCGGTTGCGGCCGCCGTGCGAGTGACCGTTCATATGCTGCGATGGACCGTAGTTGTACATTATTGCGATGGATTCGAGGGATGGTGGAGGTGGGTGGGATGAGGGGGTCGCTGAGCTTGGATGAAAAGGCGGTGGTCGAGCGAAGCCGGAATGTCAACAAAGAACTGGCGGTAAGACGAAGTTGCGAAGGGGCGGCTCGTCGCAAGGTTATGGAGTTGGATGGAAAGGCGGAGTCGTGCGCTTGAATAAAGTTGATATTACGTGGTTAAGGCGAAGTGATAGGGCTGGTGGGAAGGTTGGAGAGCTGCGAAGAGGGTGAAGAGGAGGAACGGAGGCGGGCGCGGGCTGGTATACGGGTGACTTGGGTGGGCCTACCACTGAGAGGGCGGTCGGTGGGTCGGTGGCGACCTACATCGCGCTAGCAATGCACCGGCCCTGGCGCTGGCTGCACAGCGCACCCGGCGTTGCCAGGATATGCAAATCGAGGACGGACAATCTTACCGCCTCGGCCTTTCAAGCGTCTGCGCTCAGCGAAGACCGGATCCTGGAGGACATCGCATCGGCTTCTCCATAGCTGCCCTCCATGATGGACCTCACTAAGTAGCACTGTCGCAAGTAGCAATGTCGCAAGCAGATGCGCTGCTTCGCTCTCGGCCTGGTGGACCCCTCCTGTGTATCGAGGTGGCGAAGTCGAAACGCTTCATGCGCCCCCCCCGGTCTAGCAGGCTGGAGTTACCCTCCATTCTAGGAAGGGCTAGCGGGATGCAGCGAGCAAGATGCGGTCAAGAGGTCAGGCGCTTCGAGGGGATTCTGCATGCCAGCCATCTGCGTTGGACCGCTGGACGCTCTCGTGGCTCTCCACTCACTGGTCGAAGATAGGGCTAGCCACCCCGTTAATCCCCGAATCTCGAGTCCTCGTTCGCGCAGCAACCGTGATGGACATCTTGGAACAGCCAGCGGCCTCGATCGCTTCAGCCTCCGCAGCAGAGCGAGGCAGCCGCAGTCCGGCTCCGGAGTTGGCACGCAATGACGCAAGAGTGGCTTCCAGAACACTCGTCAAGGTGGCATCGGAAGCACTGTGTTCACGCGCTTCAAGACCGATTGTCCGTCCAAAGTGCTCATTGGAATGCGCTCTCAAACTTCGAGACGCTGCCATGTCTGGCAGCTGCCCGCTTCCGAACCGCTCTCCCTTGACGAGAAAGCAGCGTGACCTGTCGCCCATTCGCCCAACTGCCGCCATTTTTAGACCCGTACATCGATTCGGTATGCTTGCGCTCCGTCGAGGCTGCCTTGATGCCGTGCGATGCTTTGTACCTGGCGTTGGGTGGGCTGTCGCTCACGGCGGGGTGGTGTGAGCGATGTGGGCGATGCCCGGAGCACTCAATCAACATGAGATTGTTACAGGCGAGTCGCTTCGACCCTGTTCCTGTGCATACACGACCTGCGACCCGTACACTGCAGCTTACTGCTTAAAGTGCTGAGCCTGGTGGTCAGCATCTAAATTGATGAGCTTCTTCGCAGGCGCAAGCAAGGGTGGCGTCGTGGTGCTGTTGGGAGCGCAGTGACCCTGCCCCGCCATCGTCGACTGCGCATTCGACTGCAACCAAGTCGCTTATGCGTAACAGTTGTTGTAGTCATGGGAGCATGAGGTTGGATGTCCGAAGGGCTACGCTGATGTCCATAGCGTCTCTCCGACTCCGGTCTCGCAATTCTGCGATTGTCCGACAGAGTTAGTCCGCAACACCTCAATCCCGTCGAGTATAATCATAGCACGGCGGCCCAGTTTGCGGTGCGCCAGGACAAGCGAAGCGCATCGGACACAGCCTCATTTTGACGACCTCATTCATTTGTCTAAACCTCTTGCTCGTACGAATTTAGCAATCTGGTCTTTGCAGTTCTTATCAGCGTACGACTCCCATACTTCATAGAGTGATATGAGCTCTTGCGTGCACTCTATGACCGCCTCCATGTTGACGCTGGACTCTGCCAGCCAGTCCACAAGCTTCTGGCAGCGGTTGGCCCCTTGTGAAGCGCCTCCCCGGGCATTTCCCAGCGTCTGGAGCGCGTTGGCGACCCCTGCGGCATGAATCTGGAGACCACCCTGTGTGGGTTTGAGCACAACTGCTAGGAACATGGCCGTGATGGCGGTTACGTGGGGAGCGTGAATGAGAGGCAGGTCCGTCAGATAGTGATCGTTGATAATTGACCAAGCCAATGCGTTTTCCTCCTGGGTGAGCTGGAACTGCGTCTGTAGCTCGGCGAGGCTGCGGTACGGATGATGGATGATGAGCTGTGAATTCATCTCTGATATCAACGTAAACTCGCACTCGCCAATCTTGGAGATGTCATTGAAGGAGGTGTCTACACCACGTCAGTCCGGGAATGTTCATTTGCCGAGAGTATCCTACCCCAGCAATGCCGAGCCTCTGCCAGCACCATTCGGATGTGCTGCGGACACTCCTCCATCTTGCAGGCCAAATACAGCGCCGTTGCCAGAACTAGGGCGGGGTTCGTACGCCGGATCTCCACCTTGAGGTAGAAGCGACGAACGTAGACTTGGGCGGTAGCCAGTGCCTGTTGCCGTATGCCCAACGGTCTTGCCATTTTGGATAGTTCTGCGAGAAATAAGCAGTTAATCAGCCATGGTCAGAACTACGAGTGCCTACGATGGTAGAAGTAGATGCTGAGTAGGCGCCTATCAGGCAGCGGATACATGCTGACCAGATTTTTCTCCGCCTCTTCCATTCTCTTACGTTCGGTAGCCAGCTGCTGCTTTGAGAAGGTCCAGAACTTGCGCTGGGTGGATTCCCAGTAGTTGTTCATCTTGATTATCAAGCATATGTGCCTTTGCTCGAGTGAGGTTTGGGTTTCTGGAGAGCGACCCAACAGGTGATCCAACTAATCGCGTCACCGCATCTTGAATAGCATAGTCGTGTCAAGAGAGTCGTGTTGAGAGAGATGGAGTTATGTGGTGTGAGGTAAAAGGCGAGGGTGGGTTGTGGGTGTTGAGGTGGTGTTGACCAAAGGACTATCAACCGAGGGAAGTCACACTAGCTCGTATTGGGTCATAGCGCCACGCCCCGTTTGTGAGCGAAGCTTGAACATCATCACCGCACCCCCACCTGCTTGCGCTCGTCCTTCAGCTACGAGAGGTGCGTCCATGGGGGACATCCCTTCTCCACAAGCCTTGCGATTGAGTGTTGGAAACTGACGCGATCCAGAATTCTTTGCGCACGTCAAACCAAGCTCCACGGCTTCACGCACCGTGTCCTCTGCCAATCCTTCCAGAGCCTCCAGCTCTCCGCCGACCCGCGCCATCCCCTTTTGCGCCGCGACGAGCCCACAGCCATGATATCCTAATGATGGAAACTCAAGATGCTCAGGACGCGCGGGTGGATGGCCTGTGGGACACAATCGCTGGGTCTCGCCGGACATCTGTAGACATACGAGCACTGAGTGAGTCTTGTCTGTGGGCCCCAATGGCTCCGCGTACTGCTCGGAACCCAGGCAGACGAACGCGATCCAGAAGGAAGCCACTCTCGTATTCTCTACAAATTAACTAACTGCGCGTCTACTTTGCAGAAAAGGGTCTCCGAAAGCTCGACCATCCTCTTAAAAATGCCGACGAACTTTTGTCCGAAGTCATGAAGGCGGTGGACACTGACAAGGATGGGCATATACAGTATAACGGTCAGCCTCTTCGTCTTGACTGGTAGGCCTTGCGCTAATAATCGAACAACAGAGTTTCGTAGATTCGTGCAGGAAACCGAAAAGGAGCTGTTCGCACTGTTCAAGAGCATCGACCACAACCACGACAACAAGCTTACGAAGGATGAACTACAAGCCGCCTTCCGTACGTCGCTCCACCTGCAGGTTTGTCGCCATTTGCAAGATGGCGCAACCTCTCACTTATCTGGATGAGCATTGCTGATTTTGTGCCTAGGCCGTGCTGGTTTGAGCGTGCCCAACAGCAAGCTGTACGCAATCTCCAACCCTGACAATTGAACTAGAATTTATACTTATTAGATCTAGTGAGACTTTCTTTGAAGGAATCGATACCAACGGAGATGGCTCAATCAGCTTTGAGGAGTGGAGGTAATGCAACCCCTTGGTACCGAGATTCACTGGACACGGTACACAGTACAGGTTCTCGCGCTCACCCGCCCACTGTCCTTGGAATACCATTATTCGCATGCGCTCGCCAGCCTCTCGAGATCCCATTACTGATGTGCTCTAGGGACTTTTTACTTTTTATCCCCGCGAGCACGCCTAATTTGCGAGCTGTTCTCACGTATTTCCACGCAGCTACGCACATCAACGCCGAAGGGGACGTAGATGTAAGCGCTCTCACTACAGAACATACCTGATCACAGGGCATCTGCTAACCTCGTTCTGCCCCTCAGGTCGCAAGCGATGACGTTCTCCAAGGTTTAGGTATGGACAACGCCAACCAATTTCTTAGAACCTTCTTTGGATCCTTGATCCTCATTTCTCAGCCTCCACATTCTCCTTCGTCGACCGATTTCCTACCATCCACAATGGCATCCTCAGCCGAGTTCTCTACCACGAATTCTCCGACCCTCTCGCCACGTAACGATGCTTCCATCGCCGAGGTGCGGAAGGGAACATGGCGAGAACAAGCAGCGGTGCTGATTCCCGATCCAGGCTACTTCGTGGCGGGTGGGTTGGCAGGTGTTGCGTCCCGTAAGTTGTTCATATACTCGTCCCCACGCCCTTTGACCTGGATCCTTGCTACTCGGTGTGTATTGTTGAATAAGCATATACGGGTGGTAGTTGGTATAGGAAGATCCCTCTTGTTGCCCTATGCCTCATATAAGAGAGTGTTGCTGACGTGAAACAGGCACATCAACTGCTCCCCTCGATCGCCTTAAGGTGTACCTTATCGCCCAGACCGGTGCCGCTCAAGATACCGTCGCTGCTGCAAAATCCGGGAACATATTCCGGGCTGCACTCAATGCTTGGCAACCGCTGTCAACAGCCATGAAAGAGCTATGGCGGGCTGGCGGCATGCGCAGTCTCTATGCTGGTATGTGCCGTCAAATCATCATGAAGTTGGTTAAGCTGATGACGCAGGGAATGGGTTGAATGTAGTCAAAGTGATGCCCGAATCGGCCATGAAGTTTGGCGCATACGAGGCAAGTATGTCCGAGTAACCATGGGTGTCAATTCTGACCATCTCAGGCGGCCAAGCGTGTCTTCGCCAAGATCGAGGGCCACAATGATCCTAGCACAATACAGAGTTGGTCCAAATTCGTAGCTGGTGGTTTAGCAGGTAAGTGCTACTTGCGTGTTGGATGGTCACAAGCTGATAGGTACCAGGCATGGTCTCACAATTTGCTGTATACCCCATCGACACTTTGAAATTGTAAGACATAGTATTCATTCTACGCTGGTATACAAATTAACCCTTACAGCCGTATGCAATGCGAAACAGTTTCTGGCGGTCTGCACGGAAATCGGCTCATCATGGCTACGGCCTCGAAAATGTGGCGCACCGGCGGCGTTGTGGCCTACTATCGCGGGCTTCCTATGGGCATCATTGGCATCTTCCCATACGCCGCGCTCGATCTGGGGACCTTTGAGTACCTCAAGCGGGCCATCGCCACTCGCAACGCACGAAAACGTGGCTGCCACGAAGAGGATGCACAACCTGGAGGATGGGTCACCGCAGCCATTGGTGGCTTCTCAGGCGCCTTTGGTGCGAGTGCCGTATATCCGCTGAACCTGCTCCGGACGCGACTACAGAGCCAGGGCACTGTGCTTCATCCTCGGACGTATACCGGTATCATGGATGTCACGCGTCAAACCATCAAGGGCGAGGGGGTAAGAGGCCTGTTCAAGGGTCTTACGCCGAACCTGTTCAAGGTCGTTCCGGCTGTGTCCATCACATACGTTGTCTACGACAAGTCGAAGGCAGCGATTGGTCTTCGTTGACTCTGAAGGCTATAACAGACACAAACAACCTTCACTTGGTTCCGCACATTCCTGTTGGGAGCTGTGCCACCATACAATCTCGCCTCAGATCTCGCCCCTACCAACAAGCACACAACTCTGTCACCATCTCGTAGCCGAGTTCTCCACCTCTTTGCATACACCGAGATACCCGTTTCTGCCTCTTCCCGCCAGTCCGGGATGATACTTGTTCCGACCAGCTTGCATCATCACGTTTGCCAGCGGTCTCTCGTTTCACACATTGTTAGCGTTTTCAGATGGTCTTTGGAGCGCGGTGTTTAGATCAGGATAGATCATGAGAAGGGATGCCTGGTTGAGGCATCTGCTGGGAATGTACTGTATGCAAGAATTTCACATATCTGATGAGTGGTGTGCGTGCATGTTTGACTCGGTGCTTTTCACCTAGTGATACGGGACGGCAAATCCGAAACAAAGCAGAGTGGATTGCGATGTACAGAAACAGAATTGACAGACGGGCTAAAGACATGTGAGTCAGGAAACCTAGACATACTCGGGATATCTCCGACAAATGCACCAAAAACGCCTTCTATGCATACAAGTGCACTCTCTCCCCTGGTTCCAAACATCATCTCATCTCACTTGGTCACGACGATCAACAAGACCAGAATAAATATCAGCACCACAATAACGGTCAAACTCCAGTTCTCCTTCGCCTTCCTCGAAAACCGATCCAACCTCCCCCTCGCCCTTTGAAATTGCGCCTGGTGGCGATCAACGCCCTCCTCGACATCATCAAGCAGCATGACCTGGCCCTCCAGCTCGTCCCCAATCTGCATGCTGAGTTCGCGCTGGCGCCCAATCGACAGACCTAGTTGGTCGAGCTGCTCGTCTTGGTCGTGGATGACTTGGCTGTGGTAGGCGTGTATTTGTTGGTTGTCGAGATTGGTGTGGTCGGGGGTGGTGGAGGAGGGGTCGTCGCGGTAGGGGAAGAGGGAGGCGCGGTTTGGGTCGTCGTCCGAGTTGCCGTCGTCGGTGAAGCGGACGGATTTGGAGGGCGTGCGGGGTTTCTTTTGGGCGGCGGTGAAGTCAGGAGCTAGGGAGGGGTCGTTTGGTTGGGTTGTGGTGGTAGCGGTGGGAGAGTTTGCGGGAGCGAACTGCGAAGTTAGGTCGAGGAGTTGGGTGCGTAGGCGGGGGAGTTGGGAGGAAATGGATCTAGCCCTTGTCAGTCGATGGAGCTGTACGTATTTGGAATGGACATACTCGTCCTCATGGTCCACGACTTGTGATTCGAGCGACTCGATGCCGGAGCGCAGCTGCTCTAGTGACCGCGATATCTGGCCGTCCTGCGAGTTCGGGGATAGGTTGAGCGAGATGGCGCGTTGCCGCTCGAGCAGCGAGAGCTTGATGTGGTCTGCCAGCAGGAACAGCTGCGGCGGGTTTGTTGTCGACATGGCGGCGGCAGTGGGGGCTCAGATGCTGTTCATGTGTCCGAGGTGGAAGTGGAGGTGGAGGTGTTCTGCCTCCGCTCGGGAGTGGAGATGCCGGACACGGGCAGGGGCGAGGAGCGAGGCGTGGGCGGGCACGAGTGGCAGCGGTGCGATGGAGGCTATTCCAACCTCACATGTGCGTATCCGACAAGTCTGGTGGATGGTGGTGAGACCTGGAGTGGAGCATCATGGAGAGAGTGGGTAGTGGGTAGTGGGTAGTGGGTAGTGGGCCCGCAGCCCGGCTAGCCGCAGCTTGGCTCTTCCGACGACGTGCACTCTGCTGCACCTGCACCATGGCCTGCACCTGCACCTGCACCTGCACCTGCATTGGCATTGGCATTGGCATTGCATGCCTTGGACATGTCTCTCGTTTGCACTGGACATGTCTCTCGTTTGCACAACCTCAGCAAAGCATGCGCCCATTCCTGAGCCAAACACGGCCTACACCTACATAAACACGCGTCCCCCGCTCTCGCCGTCGCTCTGCAGGCCGCCCAACACCGCTGCTAGGGCGACCACCTGTCGTCCCTCACCGCACCTCGCACCCACCGCCTTCGCCGCTCGCGGGGAATGAGCGCCACGGATACTGCCGTGCTTCTTGATCGTGCCTGAAGCATTTCCACCGCTGCCGTGCCGTATCCTGTCTGGTCCGTCACCATGGCCTCGCCTGTGCCTATCGAGGTGCCTCCGCCCAACGACCGACGCGGCTCCCGAGCCTCGCAGACCTCTGTCCGTACCGAGCATCACATCTCTCCTGTAGGCGGCCCGCCTGCCTCGCCGAGTCCGCTGCAGATCCGGGCGAGCATCGATTCGAGCCGGAACAACACTGGGGCCAAGGAGCCGCCGGATCTGTCGGTGCTGCAATATGTCTCTGCGCCGGATGCAAACCTGGTAGGCTTCGAAGCTGCATCTCCGCATGGGCCACCTACTAACTTGTGCCTTCACCATCAGGTCTGCCTCATCTGCCATTGTCCCTTCTCCGACCCGATCGAGCTGCAATGCGACCACATCTTCTGTGGAGAGTGTCTCCAGACGTGGGAAGCACAGCAAGCACAGCAGCAACACCCTCGAACCGAGACCGAGAAGAGTTGCCCCACCTGCCGCACCAAGTACACAGACACTCGCGCCGTGCCCAAGATCATCTCCTCCATGCTCGATGAGCTGATAGTCAAGTGTCCGCATACCAAGGCTGGCTGCAACTGGGTCGAACAGCGCTCCAACGTGAAGGATCATGTGATGCTGTACTGCGAATACACACCCGTGGCGTGCAGCTCCTTTGATTGCCGACACCACATTGCCCAGAAGGACTTCCACAAGGGCTGTCTCCACTACACCGTGAGCTGCGAGCAGTGTCACACTTCGATGATGAAGAAAGATCTCGAGGTAGGTGCTGCTGCCTCATCAGTCAAATACTGCATACTAACCTCTTTCAGGACCACCAGCGGACTGCCTGTCCTGGTCGGTTAATAGATTGTCCCCACTGCTCTTTCGAACTCCTTCGGCTTGATCTCAAGTCCCACATCAAGGACGTTTGTGGCCAGGTTGTTGTTCCATGCCAGGGTACAATCGTCGGCTGTACCTTTTCAGCTGAGCGGGCAGAGGTTGTGGCCCACCAGAAGGGATGCGCCATGGCGACAATGGCGCCTCATTTCCGAGACCAGCAAGCCCGCATCGAACGAAATGAAGCGCGTCTAGAGCCGCTGTCTAGGAAAGTCGGCATTCTCGAAGATGGGCTTTCCAACATGACGAACATGCTGTATCCGGCCAACGCCAACGACTCGTCTTACCCCGTCACCAACCCCTTGGATCCCAACGCGTCCGAGCCTTTTCCTCCAGCAAGCCTCGTTCCCACGCCCGACTTTCGTTTACCGCCGGCATCTTTTCCACCTGTGCCACCAAACGACACGTCTCAAACGCCCTACCAGAATCCCGCCCAGCCGCCCTTCGACTCGCAAATCCACCATCTGCTTACGCTGCATGACTCCCTGCGCGAGGAAGTGTCTCGAATTGCCAATGCCCTAACCGAGTGCGAAGGCCGAACCAACATGATGGTTATCAACGAGAGCCAGCGCGTCAAGGACGAAATGCTGCACACGAACGCAGCAATCAATGGGATGCGCATGCAGTTGCACTGGCTGATGAGTGCAACCTTGCACCAGCGCACGTCGAATGCTGCTGGTAGCTCAACGGGTAGGGCGGGCGCGAGCGCAAGTGCTAGCAGCAGCGCCAGCAGCGCAACGCAAGGGGCGAGCCGGTCGGGAACAGCTGCAACGTTCCACGCGCCACTGCGTAGGCTGAGCGATTCAACAAGACAGGACACTAAGCTGTGATAGAGGGTACTGTGGCTTTCATGTTTCAGACGCATGATTTGGCGGAAATGGGTACATGTGTCGTTGGATGAGGACGCCCTCGCAAGACGACATTTATGATTTATGGGATTCCGAGCTTGATGAAAAGTGTTTTCGAGGGGCGTTGTTAAGGAGTATGGTTCAAGACAGAATACCATATTATAGTATGGTGTGGTATGGCACCTACAAAGGTATTTTTAGTTGGATGCGATGGGATCGATCCCCATGGAAATACCCTTTTACTTAGCGACTCTGGGAGTCGACTGGAAGATTATAGATGAAACCAAAAGTATTTTGTCGCCAAATGTCCTGGGGTAAGTTGAATGCTACTTGGACGGTAGATAGATAGTACACTACGGAGTATTACTTTGTAGTTGGTATAATTTGTGTCTGATCTGGGTGTGCGTGGTGATTCTTGACCACGGCCATGGAACATCACACGACAGCCGGCTTCAACGCATGCATCATTAGGAGAGGCGGTCTCCTTTCGTCAAACCACATCCGATTCGCAGCTAGCTAGGAGATAATGCAAGTAACTGACAAATAACTTCAAATGTTCAAATGTTATCGGTCGTGACGTCGCTCATACGGGTCATCCTTAGTGCCGAATTTCGGACCCTGAAAAAGCGTAGCCGCAACCTCGAAAACAAACGCAGAATCTACCGTCTTTTTATCACGCTCCCTATATCTCATCTATGTCTGGTAACACGAACACTGACATCCTATTGGTATGCATGCTCTGCTCTTGCTCTGCACGTCTCTAAGCATGATGACGTTAGATTACGTAGGTGTAGGGCTAATACTTTGTCCAGGCCGGCGCTGTCGCAGCTTTCACGGTGGATTTGTTAGTGTTTCCGCTGGACACGGTGAAGACGAGATTGCAAAGTCCAGACTATGCAAAGCTCTATACGCATGTTGGGACTCAGAAGCCCAATGCCGCGTTGTTCCGCGGGCTGTACCAGGGCGTGGGGAGTGTGATTATAGCCACGCTGCCCTCATGTAAACAACGACTCCTCAGTCAACGCCACTCCAAATGCAGAGAGGAATGATGCAGAAGAGCGGCGTACTAACAATTAGCAGCGGGCGCTTTTTTCACAACCTACGAGCAAACAAAATCCTTCTTTGCAGAGATCAACCCATCAACATCAAAACACCCAGATGGCCTCATCCCTCTCCCCGTCGTTCACGCCACCGCGTCCTCCATTGCCGAGCTCGTGTCTTGCGCCATCCTCACACCCGCCGAAGTCATCAAGCAAAACGCGCAGATGGTTTCGGCGAACTCCCCAACAAACGCCACACTCCAGACCCTCGCGAAATTCAAATCGAACCCCTTGGCTTTATGGCGCGGATACACGGCGCTCGCGGGCCGGAATCTGCCCTTCACTGCGTTGCAGTTTCCCATGTTTGAGCGGCTGAAGGTGGCTATCAAGAATGATAGGGATCGGAGGGGTGTGACGAGGGGCACCATCGTGGAAAGCGGGATCATCACTGCGATTAGTGCTGGAGCGGCGGGGTCGGTTTCTGCGGTCATTATGACACCGTTTGATGTTGTCAAGACGCGAATCATGCTTTCAGCGGTCAACGATGCGGTTTCCGAGGCTGCGACGGCCGCTTCTTCGAAAGCTGAACATGCCAAAGCGGTGGGTTCAGAGGGATTGGTGGACGCTCTGGGCAAGAAGGTTGTAGTTGGAAAGGCTACGGTGAAGAGCGCGGCGAGGAATCTGAATCCGTTGGTCAGATCGGAGCAGAAGAGGAGGAAGAGCGCTTGGAATATTGGACAGGATATTGTGCGTGAGAGGGGGGTGAAGGGTTTGTGGAGGGGTGGTGCGTTGCGTGGGGTTTGGACCTTTGTTGGGAGTGGTTTGTATTTGGGGGTGTATGAGAGTGGGAGGGTTTATT
>Ga0247733_1000378_pt1 | contig 17510 bp, 1 predicted proteins | sample UWRJL043104R2_FD_180932 | JGI IMG/M metagenome (GOLD analysis project Ga0247733, IMG submission 180932) | Plant litter microbial communities from Arlington Agricultural Research Station in Wisconsin, United States - UWRJ-L043-104R-2 | ecosystem: Environmental > Terrestrial > Plant litter >...
GCATAAACACGCGCGTAAGACAAATAGTTAAAACTATCTAAAACACGGGTAGGAACCTATCCGAAATTAATAGTAATGCGGGTAGGAACCTATCCGAACTACCAACCTAGTATAAGTAGACCTGTAGATAGTACCTTTGTAAATTAGACAATTCGATATATATTCTTTACTACTATATCCTTTTTCACATTTATATATATACCTATTCCTAGCACTTCTATAGTCTTTATATTATCGTTAACTTAAATAAACTATAGTAGTATTATCCGGCGTATCTTTATTATAGAACCGGTAGAACTATAAGAAAGATAAGGATTAGAGATATATACCTCTTCAGGCTTATAGAGAATCTTACGCTACTATATATTTAAATATTATAACTAGATCTTAGGTAGGAAGTAGATATAATCGTTCTATACTTTAATATTACTAGTACTTATTATCCCTAGGGTTTACTCTTACTATACCTAATACTAATTAAGATAACGATAGAAGCCTTCTATTATTACTATATAATTATCCTCGTCTTCCTAGTCCTAAGATACTAAATCTTAGATTATTTTTACTCCTTTCCCGCTTCGAACTGCCTCTATAATATTTAGGTTAATATATTAAAAGGTAGTACTATCTCCCTACTTTATATACTTCGCGTAGTATAAGTATAATATTAGCGTTAGTTCCTTCCTTAGTACCGCGTATAGAAGCTAGTAATAGGAGTTACCTTATACTAGCTATTAAATTACTAAGTAATATATTACCTATTTCTATTTTAAATTAGACTTACTACTAATACGCTGGGTATAGTAGAGGTATATATTATAATACTTATTTAGTTTATCCCTAAGGCTATCGACGACCTAGTTAAATACTATATAAATAATATTACCCGTTCGCTAGAACCGCTTAATTATCGGGCCTAGGTTTAGTTCCTTAATTACCCGGTCGTAGTTAATATATACTTTAGGCGCGGAGGGGAAGAACTAATAGCTCTTAAGCCTATCTATATTAAGGGTCGCTTAAGCGCGCTTCTAGAATAGAATATAAATAGCTAGGTCTACTTTTATATCTCCCTATTTATCGCGGTAGTCCTATAATATTATTAGAATCTTAATAATTATAGAGCGCGATATTACTTAAGATACTAGTCCTATTAGATCTACTATAGTACGGGTATAATTTATATAGATCTTATCTTCTCTATATCTATCCTTTATCTATATTACCTATAGTATTAATAGTCGGACTTATTTCTAAATAGGCGGGAGCTAATTTAGGTTTATCTTTACTAGCGCTTAAACTAATACTAATTTCAGATCCTTATAATAGTATATAGCGCCCTTTATAGCTAGTACTCCTTTAAGGGAGATATTACTAACGACCTCTATATTATCTTTAGTCTCTAGGTCTATTCTAAGTCGGTAATAACGCTCTTTAGTCTTAGCGTCTATCTTTACTAGGTCTTAGGAGCCTACTATAGTAAGAGGGTTACTCGTTAATACTATAATATAGTTTATCTAACCACGGAGTAGGTAGCGTTAGTTAATAGCCTTAATAGTAGCTATCTATTAGTCTAGGTAAGCTTATTATACTAGCGTAATACTCTCTACTAGATCTATAATTAATACCTCTCCTATTACCGCCGCTAAGCTCTAACCTCTAGGGGGTAATAGGAGTGAGAGACTACTTATAGCTTAGGTACGTTAAGAAGTATCTATAGATAAATCTTAGAATTCGGTACCTAACCCTCCTAAGGCTATATTAAGGGATATTAGAGACCCCCTTACTAATTTACTACTAGGTAATCTAGTACCTTCTATTCGTTTAGCTAGAGTCTATATCGTATTTATACCTATAAGTTCTATACCTAGGTTAATTTACGTTACCGCTAGTTCCGGAATTAGGAGACTAGTCGCTTAATAAACTCTTATTCGCTATACCTTAATCTAGGCGTTAGTTAGTAGTTTAACTATCTTCGGTACTAGCGTATTTATTACTATTTACGACGTCTTTTACTAGGTTCCTTAGTAGAAGTAATTAAACTAGTCCTAAGTAGATTACTATAATATATCTAGTATCTTCTTATTACTATCCTAGGTTCGCTAAACGTTCTAAATATACTAAAGGATTTTAAATACTATATTAAAGTCTATACTAATAGGCATATAATACTTCTTATTATTAGATTATAGTAGGCTGCGTCTAATAGCGGTATTAACGATAGCTATAACTAGATAAGGGTTTATAATCCGCTAAGTAATATAGATAATTCGCGTTACTAGTTAGTACTATAGCTAGATATAGTAGGAATAGATAATTATTACTTCTAATACGAAGTTCATCTTACTTTATTTCTTTAAGACCATTTCTTATATATTAATTAGTTCCTTCTATCTCTTTTCCCGAAAGTTCTTAACGTCCTTAAATAATAAGTACTACTCTAGGAACGTAGCCTTTCTACTATAGAGCTCTAATACTAGTGTATTATTTAGGATATAGATACCTAGGGCTATAATAATATTCGCCGTATAATCTATATAGGCTACGCCAGATTCTATAATCTTAGAGTAGGTAATCTTACGCTTAATAGATAGTATTATCTTAATTATAATTATTAGTACTCCGACTATAAAACCTCCCTATAGTAGCTTATAGTTAGTATATTCTTTTAGGTCTAGACTATAGTTAGGGATAGAATCTAAACCGGACGGTTTCAGGATAAGCTATTAAGCTAGTCGAGTTAGTATCTTAGAGGGACGTAACGTTATTATTAATACCTTAGGGCTTAAGGTAGGGTATAGCTTAGATTAGTAGGTTAGATATAGTATAGCTACACTCGTTACGGTAGAATCTCTAGCGTTATTATTAGAAGTCTGTAGGTTACCTTAGGCTATCTCTTATACTCTATAGATTTTATAATCTAGAGAGTCTTAGTAAACTTCTAATATACTAGACTAATTCTTATTACTTAGAGTATAACTAGGTCGAAGGAGGAGGGGGAAAGGGGTACTATTATAGATCTATTAGAGCTTATAGTAGCGGGTTAATTATAAGATCTAGATATTATAGTTAAGTATCTCTTTTAGGGGTATAGATAGGCTTATATACTCTATAAGTCTACCGCTAACTCTACTCTAGCGTTTACTTCTTTATTTACTCCTACTACCTTACTATTATTATATTACTTTTTCCTCTATTATATTACTCGCGCTTCCGTAGTAAGTAAAACTAGTAGGTAGCGAACTTCCCTATAGTAAACCTAGCTAATTAGCCTTAACTCTCTCCCCTATTTTTAAGTAATGGCTCTATCGTCGCTCTATAACTATTCTCTTATTATTCTAATTCCCCCAAATCGTCGGTATTATTATAGATAATATAGTTATTCTAGTTATAGTTATCCCTTAGTACTACTACCCGCGGGTACCTAGCGGTAGATTCTCTCCCTATCTCTCTTACTTTAATAAGCGGGGCTCTATTTACTAGATAATAGTATTCTAGCGCGTATAGCTAGCGCGTTTATATATCTTTATTATCTTAACGGTATATAGCGCGTTAATATTACTTATTATACTACGCTAGGGCTTCTCTCTAGTTATACGTTAACCTAAACTTCTCCTTATCCTATAACTTTAATTAACCTTAATCTTCTATAGCGACTTCCTCCTCATCCTATTATATAAATCTCTTAATCTTATATCTAGAAGTTATATTATAGAATTAAGCGCCGTCTAGTTCTACTAACTAATAGTAGCCCTAGTTCTAGTATAAACGGTGTACCCGGTATAGGCCTAGTTACTTTAGTTAGAGCTTACGCTCCCGAGATATATCTAGCTTATAAATAGAGTTCTATAGTAGTACTAAGTCTCTACTCTTAATAGTATTATACTAAATCTCTATAGTTTTATCCTAATACGCCTTCTTTACCGCTCTTAGGCGCTAGACCTAAGCTACCGCGTCCTTTATATTTTAATCGCGGAGGTCTAGCTAAACTACTTAAAGAATAAGTAGCTTATCTCTAGTCTAAATTAACTTCTAGGGTAGTGTCTACTATATAGGTACTAATAGTTCGATAGGAAGAACTAGGTTTTAGCTAGTAACTAGTTATATTAGTATATATCCTATTAATTCGTATATCGTAGAGCGGTCTACTAATATTATAGTATATAGATTATCTACCTAGTATTCTATAAGCTTCGCGAGCGCATTTACGATTAGTCTATATTCTCTTTTAATAATCTCTATTACCTATAGGTTATACGCTAAGGCCTAGATACGTTAGATACCGTATAGCTTAAGTAGGGCTTCTACTACGTTCTTATTTTCTAGTCTCTTATTAACGCTAATTCGCTGGGTTATACTCTATTAGTAGAGAATATCTTTATAAATAAATTAAGCGACGGTTTTAGCTTAATTATTTATAAGTACTTAGCCCTCTATCTACTTAGTAATGTATTCCCTTACGAGTATAAGGAATTTAAACCTATAATAAAGCGGTATATATATAATATCTAATTCTACTTACTCCTAAAGAGTAAAGGTATAGATTATTATTAGTATATCTCACTTCCTTTCCGCGGACTAAAACTAGTATTCTAGATATACTTTTAGCGTCTACTACGTATATAACTATAGTTTTAGCCACTAATATTATTAGGCTAAGATAGATACTACCCTATTCCCGCCTCTATACCTAATTTGGCGGTAGACTTCCTAGATAATAGCTACCTACGTATTACTATCGTCTAGTACCCTTCTAATAGTAATATTCTATAATAACTTCTTAAATAGGTGGCCGTCTATATAGTAGAAGGTTAATACTTTCTTCTTTTATACGTAAAGGGTACTATAACTTATACCATAAGGCGTATACTACTTAATAAGGAATTAAGTAATCTACTCTAAATATTCTAAATAGAGTTCTCTAAGTACGTGTTTTTAAGGAACCGCTGACCTAGTATAGATATTATAGTTTAAGAACTAAATATAGGTTACGTTATCTAATAATAAGTAGTTAATAAACTCTTTAAGATTCTCTTTTAGCTCCTCTAGCGCCTCCTAACTATTAGATTTTAAATACCGGGATAGGGTGTCCGTAATAATATACTTCTTCCCTTTAATATACTTAATATTAAAGTCCTATATTAGAATAGTTACTAGTTATTAATTTATTAAGGAGCCTAGTATATCTACTAAACTTTAGTTTAGTTACGCGATTAGAGTCTAGATATCTATCTTAATAGTAAAGCGCAGCCCGTATAGCTAGATTTAGAACTTCTTTAATACCTAGAGTACTACCTTATATTCTAGCTTAGTAGAGTGCTAGTTACTTTCCGATTTTAACTATATAGTACTTTTAAATTAGATTAGGTATCTTCTTTTATCTATTTCTACTTACTTAATAACGGCGCCGGCGCCTTCCTTACTTATATTAATATTAAGAAAGACTAGTTAATTTAATTTGTAGTCTAGGGTCGTAAGCGTAGATACGGAGGTAATAGTAGTCTTTAGTACTTATATTATCTATTATTACGAGTCTCTCTATTTCTATTCTTCTCCTAGGCGAAGGAGTAAGAATAGTAGTTTTATAATAATAGTAAAGCTAAGAATCTAAATCTAGTAATAGATATAAATATTAATAAATTATTAAACTTCCTTTTAGTTCTAGTATTCCGGCTAGTCTATAATCTTTACGACTTTACTCTTCTAGAGATATTAGTCTTAGGTATCTACTTTATATTCTACGACTACTAGTTATTCTATTCTCTAAAAGTACTTCTTCTCTAATACGGTAGCTTCTACTCGTTTAATATTTACTAAGATCTTATCTAGCTATTAGATATACTCTAAAATATATCTCTATACTCCGGGGAGCGCTTCCTCGTCGTTATAAATATTCTTTAACCCGCCTATATATATATCGTTAATAAATAGAGCGTAGGAGTAGAGTATATATTTATTAAGTATCTTTATAATAGCTTATAGGAATGCTACTAGTACGTTTATTACTCCTATTAGTAGTATATAATACTAAACTAGGCTAATTAAAGTCTAGAATAATATTATATCTCTACTTATAGGGTATAAAGTCATTTAATTATATTCTAAGAAGTAGTCTATTAAGGATAGGACTTAATAGTCTATATATTATTCTAAGAAGTCGTCCGCACTTAGTAGTAAATTCGCGTCCTAAATAGTTACGACGTTAAATCGTTAAGTATTATTAATAAGTTAATATCCTTTATCTTTCTTAGGTACTAAGAACTATAGATTACGGTACTAACTATCGTAGAATTCTAAAGTTCCTTATAGAATACGCTCCTTAATTATAGTAATATACTCTATCTCTAACTTCTTTAGAGGTCGGAACGCCGTTTCTTACTAGGCCTTATATAGAATTATCTTAATATAATAGAATAGTATAACTAACGGGTAGATTCGCCTAGACTCTATAAATATAAAAGCGACTACGGCTTCTCGATTTAGTAATATTTCCTTAAAGATATAAACTTTTATTAGGCTAAGCTATAGCCTAATACTTATTCCTAATAATCTTTCTTATATTAGGCGGGTCCCTCGGGGGAAACCCGCGTATTATTTCTTAAAAAGGTAGTTAAATAGCCTAATATCTAGCGGTTATAGGCTATCCTAAATTAGTTATTACTCTATAGCTACTTTTTACTAACCCGGATCTCTAAACTCTATATCTTACTCTAGGTAAGAGTTATTAATTAGCTTTACTTTATCTGCTACTTATTTATATATAGTGTAAACTTTAAATAATTAACTATATTAGCTAAAGTATTAACTTTAGTATTACTTCCTCTACTATTCTAATTTCGCCGCCTCTATTATTAATACTTTAATTAGGAGGTCCTTTCGAATACGCACTTTCTACTCTTAAATATACTAGGAAATTATATTATACGCCTTATCTTTATTAGTAGAGGTAGTTTCTTATATTAGTCTATTCTATATTTTAAAGCGGTTAAACTAGTAATTTTATTCTTAGAGACGTTAGTAATCTACTAGAGTATAGATATACTTATAGTTCCTAAAACTCTACCTAGTAGACGAGAGGGTAAATCTTAATTATAAGAAGTTAATATATACGGCGTTCTAATAATTCTAGCTATTCTTTATAATCCTACTATCCCGTTCCTCGTTAGCCCCTAATAGGTACTAAATAACGTTTACTACTAATTTATTTAATATAGTCTCTTAGCCCGCCCTAGATAGAACTACCGCTAGATAACTATTCCTAGTATAGTTGCCTAGTATTAGTTTTCCGTCCCTCAGTTATACTTTATTAGTAACCTAAGGTTAATAGTAAGAGGATTAGATATAATAAAGACGGCGTTTTAAGTCCTATCTCTAGAGAGTACTTAAGCGGTAATACGCCTAAATATATTATACTATAATAATAGCTATACTACCGCGTACTATAGACTATCTAAGATTACTAATCATATAAGGTTCTTTATAATCTAGAAATAAGTAGTAATAGTAACTACGCTAATATAAACTAGAACGTTAAAGATAGTCCTAATAAATAGATTAGTAGCCCTATTAGCGGTTATTAATCTATCTTATTTTAAGCTATCCTTCTTCTCGTATACGATCCCTAGTGCTCTTACTACTAAATATTAAAGGAGGTTAATCTAAGAACTAGAGTTAATTAAGTATTCCGCTTAATTCTAGTAGAAGTAGGCCTAGTATTATAGTAAATTAGATACGGCGATAGTAACGGCGTTTATTTATTCTATATAGTTTACTACTTTAGCTAAGACTTCGTCGGTATCTTTCTAGTAGATATCTCTTATTTCTTAAACTTTATATCGAATATCTATATTATTAATAGCTAATACTATATTAGTCGTAACGTATAACCTAGAGGGTAATATTAGCTAATTAATTAGTATTCGCCGGGTTATATCTAGCGTTTACTAATTAGTTAGCAATATTACTTCGGGTAATCCTTAGTACGTAGATTCCTTAGTTAGCGTCGCTATTATTACTATATTAGTTTACTAAAATCGCTAGTCCTTCGTAGATTCCTCCCGGTTCTTTACTATTTCTATTATTAGAGCCTAAATAGAATTATATACTACTAAATTAGTAATAGTTACTCTCTATACTTCTTAATTTAATATAGTAAGGTAGGCTCGGTCTCCGGATAGTAGCTCTAGCTAATCCTCTTTACTAAGAGTCGTCCTTTTACTATACTATATTCTAACTAGAGGTTATACTACGGCGTAGAGGGTATTATATAGTCATACCTCGTATAAAATAGTTTAGCTAGTTAGAGCTAGCGCCGGTAGTAAATACTATAATACTAATAGATTAATTAGATCTAGCGACTTCTCTTACTCTATTATTTCTTAGATTTTCTAATAAATTCGTTCTAGTACCTTATCTTATAGTAGTTAAGATACTTAGATATAAGGCTTCTATACCTATAACCCGCGCACTCGCTTAAGAATAGATAGTTACTACCTAGTAGTAGGCTAGGTTATAATATTTATCTTACCTACCGTATAGCTTTCCGGGTGTCTACTAAGTATAATATATCTATTATCTACTATATCTAACGGGAAGTATTCTACGTTAGAATTTAGCTATACTATTCTTATCTTATTAAATTAGTATAAGGATTCCGCGGTAGTAGTTAGCTAGGCTTTACTTTATATCTTATCTACTATATTAGCTTATATAGGTTCTTCTATTATTCGTTTTAATATCGCCTTCTAAGATACCTTAAATAGGTCTAGGTATATTTATTTAACTAACCCGCTCTAAATCGTATTATACGGGACCTTAAACCTTTCTAAGACCTTATTTATAAGCTATTAAGTAACTATCTACTAGGGAGCCCGTTTATCTATCTTTCTAAAATAATATTATTACGTGCCGTAATACTATTTACGGTTCCTACTAGTATCTTATATAGAGTAGGCCTAACCGTTTATAACTAGATTAAGTATCTCTAGATAGCTTTAGATAAAATAAGTAGTACTTTTATACCCGTTATATACCGCCGATTCTAGGGATTAAGGTTATAACTATTTAAACTCTACGCTCTTCTTTTATTCTATTATTTATATTCTATCTTTCCGTTTATTAGTCTATAATTAAGGCTTTTCTTAACTTTCTTTCTAACTAGTCCCTAAGGGGCTCCTATTAACGCTAAGTACTTAGCTAGTAAAGTAGCTATAGTTCCGGCGGTCCTTAAATAGGGACTATACTAAGGTATACTAGATAAAGCTATTAATAGTCATTATTATTAACTTTATACCGCCTAGGCCCTTTACTAGTTTATTAACCTAGGGGTCTACTCTATTCGGGAGCGTAGGCTCTTAACTATCTAGATATTCTTAATCTAGATCCTTAAGAATCTAGCGAGTAGTAGATAGAGTTAGTTATTTCTTATACTTCTAAAGAAGGCGCTATATCTTTCTTATATCTCTTCTTATAGTATCCGCGTCGTATACCTATATACCTTATTACTATTAGTAAAGATTCTTTATATAGTTATAAATAGCCTTTAGATTATAGAAGTTAATATTATTCCCGCGTAGTCTTTCTACTAATAGTATATAGAATATAACTATCTCCTTATCTTCTTTTAGTAAATCTCTAAAGAAGAAGGCTTCCTTTTTTATCTTAGTAATCTAGCCCTTCTATTCGTAAGCGTTAGAGTAGATTATAAAGTTAGTATAGTACTCTATTAACGTAAGCCTTCTATTAGTACTCTTACGGTAAAAGATCTCTAGAAATACCTAGGTACTTATACTTTATACTAGGTCCTAATCCTACTAATAATTATATATATCCTTTTATAAGTTTTCCTAGCTATTATTCTTAAACCTAGGTAGTTATTTAATTAACTATTAAGAGCTAACTTTATAAAACTCCAGTAATACTAATAATATCTATTCTTCTATAAATCCTCTATTTCTTATTACTTTTATATAGTCTTCTAAGAACTCTATTATATTATATCTATTAAACTTAGGCAGGTTCGTATCGCGTATTTAGATTAGAATTACTACTTACGTGGCCTAGACTATAGTTACTACTAGAGAGCGAGGTTAAAATAGTAATTTATAGGTAGTGCCGGTAAGGGTTTTATAGATAGTCCTTAGTAGTTTATTAGGTTCTTCGCTAAGCGGTCTAGGAAAGGTGTTTAGAAAGCTATAGTACTCGCTTATTAGGCAATTCTTATCTACCTTCTTATTTAACGTTGCCTCTTCCTCCTTTTTATCTCTTTTTTATAATATATTTATTCTTCTATACCTTTCTATATAGCTATATATCTCTTTCTTATTTAGCTCTATATATCTTTATATATTTTCTTTCTTATCTAATTCTATATATCTTTATATATCTCTTTCTTACTTAGATCTATATATCTTTATATATCTCTTTCTTATTTCTATAGGGGCTCTCCTACGTTATAGTATCCTAACTAAGCGTCTTTACTTAATTTATTCTAGGATTAGTATTAGCTTCTTTCTTAGTAAACTAACTTTATTAACTTCTTCGTTATTTCCCCCTTTTCTATTTATCTAGATAAGGTTATTAGGGACTATTACTTTATCCCTAATTCTTATTATTAGCCTATATCTTATAATTATAGTCTTATTACGTCTCTTCTCTTTATATTAATAATCTAGTGCCTTCTCTTTTACTTATATAATTAGCTATTAACTACCGTAACTAATAGTAGACCGTATAGCCCTATAAGCGTCGCTATTTTATACTAGTAAGGGAAGGAAGTAGGATCTTTATAACTCGTAGCTATTAGTTAGGGTAGAGGGAAGGTTCAATATATATAAAGTAAATTTATTTAGTCTTAATACCGCCCACTCTAGAGGTGTTATAGTCCTCCTTATATATATATATTAAAGTGGCCCTTAGCCCCAGCACATTATTCTAACCTTTAAAGTCTTAAGTCTACTTATCTACGTAACTAGCTTAGCAGCCTTACGCTTATTAGAAGACTAGCTTACTACTCTTTACTATAATATATTAGTATAGGCTATATTACCCTAGAAAAGATAATATACCTTCTTACGTAGACTACTAATATCTATTACTATCTTCTTAATAATATCCTACTTAAGGAGGCGACGCTTAGTCTCTATTTTAGTATTAGCCTTACGGGTAGTATAAACGTAGCTATTAAGATAAATCTTAGACTTAGAATTTACTTCTTCGTTATAGGTATTACTATATAGCGTTAAGTAGTCTTTATATAGAATATAGCTTCTAAATTAATTAAATTAGTATTATAATAATCTATAATAGGCTATTTTAGCTTATATAGATAGAGCCTTATTTATAAAATATACTAACTTTCCTAATTTAACTATCTTAACGGCGATACGGTCGTTAGAGACTAGCTTACTTTCTAGAATATAGAGAGGGATATTATTAAAATAGTCCTTAAACTAATTAGAGTTATTTATACTACTATAGATCTTCTTATCGCGAATAATCTATAAGTATTTCTAGATATTATCTAGGCCGTCGTAAAGGTCTATAGGGAGCTATAAACTATTAGTATAGACTATAATAGACTAAAATACCTCTCTAGACTATAAGAACTTATAGTATAATACTCCTATCCTAAGTTCTAGTACTAAAAGTACTTAGCGGACTAGAGGATAGAACTCTAATTATCTTAATATATCTAAGCCTTATATAAGGCCCTATTCCTATTATTAATAACTAGGAAGTAGTAGCTAACCTTACTAAAGTATATAGTGTCCCCTCTAGCGAAGAAGGTAATATAGCGTTAGTAGATATAGAAGAAGGGCTTAGAGTTAAGTATAAAGTTATTTCTAACCGCCGTTATATCTATTTAGATCTTAGATAGGCTAACTATAATATAGAGAGCGAAGTAGACCGTAAAGAGGGTAAGACTAGGCGGATAAGGGTATTAAAGTACTACTATTAATTTATTAGCTATTTATACCCCTATAATAGCCTATAATAGCCTAAAATAGCCTAATACTTATCTTAATAGTTCGTTAAAGAGCTAGGGGGCTACTATAATTATATTAGTTACTACTATTACTATAATACCTTATAATAGCCTAAAGTGGCCTACTCTTTACTTACTAGGCTTTACGATACTAAAGGTCTAAGAAAAGGTTATTAAAGTAGAGTAGAAGGGTTTAGGATTATATATATAAGAAAATAAGTTAATACTCTACTAAGACTCGCCGTTAGTACTAGTAAAGGGGCGGTAAGAAAAAGGAGTAGTAAAGATAGTAGTAAAGGATAAGAAAGTAAGATAAAGATAAAAGAATTTTATAAGGTAAAAAAAATTAAAGATTTTAGAGACTCTAGAGTGCCGAAGCGTAAATTAATAATATAACCCTATATTACTACTTATCCTATAGGGGCGTGCTAGAATAGCTTATTCTAGCCTATATTAGTCTCTAACGATCTATCTAGGGCCAGTTAGCCCTAAGAAGAGGAATATATTACGACTAGTCTTATAGAGCGCGGGGGTCTTACCTTATAAAGAGCCGCTAAGCTTAGAGACTAAATTACCGGGCTCTAGACTTACCGAATCTAATATTACGTAACTATAGAATTACGTACACTACTAGCGCGTTATAAGCGTTAGAAGGTATTAAGGTCTAAGAATCTTAATATATCCTAACTATTATAACGTAGCTATAGTATATAGGAACCTACGAAGCACCCTTATAAAGCTTCGTATTTAATCTAAGTTACTTCCTAAAGTACCTAATCTTACTAGAACCCTTCGTAACTCTCTTATAACTATCTACGATCTAAGAATTAACCTAAGCCCCTTTATATATCTACGACTAATTAGAAAGTCCCTAGAATATATTAAGACTAATTATAGATTAAGGATCTTAATATTTTAAATATCCTTAGTTATAATATCTAAGACTTATAAAACCTTCTATAAACTCTTTTCTAAGATTAAGATATCTAATCTTTATTAGGGCGACTATACTAAGCTTAAGATATAGCTTCTCTAATAGGATCTATACTTCTTAGTTACTAGCGATAAGATTAAGGAAGTTAACTAAGTCCCTTTTATAACTACGTATATAAGAGGCGAAGCTAAATAATAGATTACTTCGTATCTTTATAAGTACCTAGATATAGCTAACGACGAGAGAGAAATTATTAAGCTCTTTAAAGAACTTATAAACTTTAAAGACTATATCTATAAGATATTTAGCGCGGCTAATAAAGAAAAGAAAGCTAAATATACTATTTAGAAACTCTTGTAAAAGTAATCTACTATAAAATACGTAGCTAACTTCTAGTACTATATAGTAATAATAGGATAGAATAATAAGGCCCTTAAAGCTATATACCTCTAAGGTCTAAAACTAATAGTACGAGTAGAACTAATACGAAGCGGTACCGGTATTAATACTATTAATAAGCTTTATTAAGAAACTATCTATATTAATAGTAAGCTATTTAAACTCCGCGAAGAACTTAAACCTTAAGACGTAGCTAGAACTAGTTATAGACCCCTTAAGAAAAAATAACTATTCTACCCTAATCTTATACGAACCTAATAGCGCTCTCGTAGTAGCTATTATAGAGCTTAACCTATAGAAGATATATAATTTAATAATATAAAAGAAGAGAATATAAGGAAAAACCTAGTTCTCTAGAGAACTCTATTAAGAATAAGAAGAATAATTTTAATCTTTATATAATAACACGCGCCCGAAGAATAAAAAAGATATTACTTACTATAGATATAGTAAAACTAGTTACTTTATATATAAATATTAGTCTAAGAATAAGGTTATATAATAACTTAATACCTTACGTAAAGATAATACTACTAATAAAGAAGAATAAGATATAGTTAACGATATAAGTTAACTTACACTTAACGAACTATCTTATAAAAGTACTTAACTTCTTATTAATAACTTAGATAATAAATCTAATAATAATAAGATTACTAGCGGGCCTATAAATCCTTCGGACTAAGAGAGACTCTAGCCTAAAATAATAATACTATATATTAATATATTTAAGTACCTCGAACCTAATTCTAATAGTGATAAAGAAAACTAAGGACCTAGAGCGCCCTATAGAAAGAGAAAGCTACCTTAAAATACTTAATAATAAGAGCTTATAGATAGGGCTAGATTAAGATAAGTTAACTAGACTCTATTAGACGATAAACTAGCCCCTAAATAAATAAATTAGTATATAGACGACTAAGTCTAGTTTATACCTAAATTTAAAGTAGTAAATAGTAAACTATATAAAAAACTTAATTCTCTTAAACTAGTCTCTATATATATACGAGACTCTTAGGTTAATACTATAACTATAACGTTTAAGAATAAAACTAAAATAAAGAGTAACCTTAAGGCGGTATATATCTTAACTAAGATAGCCCTAGAACTAAGATATAACTTTAATCTCTAAAATCTTAATTACGGGCGCCTCTTATAGACGGTATACTATTATAATAATTATATCCTCTATAATATAGATAAGTTATTCTACGATAGTTAGCTAGAAGCGAAATCTAACTATATATAGTAATAGTATAACTACTAGTTTATAGCTTATACTAAATATTTATAAGATAAGAGGGTAAGTATATATTTCTATATAGACAACGAAACTAATAATATTACTAACTAAATTAGGATAACTCTACTTATTAACGGATACTATATATTTAACTTATAGTATATATACTTAGTAAATAAATATAAAAAATATAAGTAGAATAAAATTAAGAATAGATTCCTTCTTACTATAACTCTTTTAAGAGTATAAGTACTAGAAGTTATATTTAATATCTTATAGTAATAAATATAACGTCTCTAATTAAGTTACTAATCCGACTAAATAGGGTTAAGATAAGAGTACTACTAGATTTAGAAGCTAAGACTAACTACGTCTCCGTATAAGCTATAAGCCAAGCTCGACTATAGACTTCTAAGCGGCCTTACCCCTATTACTTATTAGTAGATAACGGCTAGATAATACTAGGATAACCCGTTATTAGTCACGAAGTACTAAAGACACCTCTTAAAATTAATAGATACTAGGAAAAGATTAATCTAGACTTTCTTAGACTAGCTACCTACGATATTATATTAGGACTCCTCTAGTTACGAGAATATAATCTAGCGATAGACTAGAAGAATTAAAAACTTTTATTAAAAGGCTATACCTACTAAACTAGCCTAGAACCTACGCATCGGTAGCGTTTAATAATAGATAAGAAGACTTTTAGTAATATAGCTTTACACCGACCTAAATTTAAAGTCTAGTTAGACTTTATCTCTAAGTAAATAAAGTATAATAATCTACTTTAAGACTTTAAATAAGCTTATATAGAAGTAATAGAGAATAAGATACCTTCTAATATACTAAAAGAATACTAAGAATAGGCGTATCTCTTTTAAGAAATAGTAGACACTAAGGTACTACTAAAATACTAGAAATAGGATTATATAATTAACCTTATATTAGGAATAAAGCCTCCCTTTAGACCTATCTATAGATTATTAGAATTAGAACTTAAAGCTCTAAAAGTATATATCTAAATAAACCTATAAAAAGGTTTTATCTAACTATCTAAGTTATTAGCTAGATTTCTTATATTATTTATTAAAAAAAAAGATAGTAGTCTCTAACTATACGTAGACTTCCGTAGGCTTAACGAAATAATAATTAAAAACTAATACCCTCTACTAAATATCTCTAAGCTATAGGACTAATTATCCTAAGCTAAGATATTTATTATACTTAACTTACGTAGGGTATATAATCTTATCTATATAAAGAAAAAAAAAGAATAGAAGATAGTATTTAGAATATATAAAGAATACTTTAAGTATATAGTTATACCCTTTAGACTTATAAATATACTTATAATCTACTAAATACTTATTAATAACGTACTATAAGAGTATTTAGATATATTTATTATTATATATCTCGACGATATTCTAGTCTACTTAGAAAATATCTAAGACTACGTCGAGTATATAAAGATAGTACTCTAATATCTCTCTAGAGCCGAACTATAGTTAAAACTAAAAAAGTACGAATTTTATAAAGAAGAAGTAGAATTCCTTAAGTTCCTTATTAATATTATAGGAGTTAAGATAAGCCCTAATAAAATTAAAGTAGCATAAGAATAGTAACTACCTAAAATAGTTAAGGAAGTTTAAGCGTTCTTAGAGTTCCTTAACTTTAATAGATAATTTATTAAGAGATTTAGTATAAAAACCTTACTACTTACTAAGCTTATAAGAAAAGATATACCCTTTACTTAGAGTAAGAAGTAATAAAATATCTTTAAAATTTTAAAGTAAGTATATATCGAACCCCCTATCCTAGTTAGCTTTAGAAGTAATAAATTCTTATAAATTAAAACTAATATCTCTAACCTTGTATTAGGCGTATATACTCGCTAAGAAAGGAATAATATATAATACTCTATTACTTATTATTTATAAAAGTTTATATTACTAGAGGAATAATATAATATGTACGATAAAGAACTTATAGTAATAGTAGCTACTATTAAATATTAGAGAATCTATACCGAGAGTTATTCTAATCTTATAATCTTTACTAATTATAAGAACTTAGTATAATTTACTACTACTAAATAGCTTAACTAATAATAAGTTTACTAGTCTAAGATATTTAAGTAATATAAGTTTAAGATTATATATAGACCTAGAAAAGATAATATATATACTAATATACTAAGCTAATATAGCGATATCGCGGGTACTAAGAAAACTATAAATACTATTATCCTTAAGTAAAATAAAGATAGATCTCTAGGATCTATCTAATAACTAAATAATATTACGAAAATTAGAAATAAAGTACTAGAGGAACTTTAAGAAGCTATAATTATATAATATTATAATAATTCCGTATATAGATACCCCAGGATTTAAAGAATAATAGAATTTATTTAATAAAATTATAACTTCCTATAAATAAAGGCTAGAGTAGCGTCCTATATTAAGAAATATACTAATTATTAAAGAAATAAGTATAGTATATACGCCCTATATAGAGTTATCTATAAGAGAGTAAAACTATATTAGGAAATAGATACTTCTAAAGTAGAAAATAGAGGCTTATTTAGTATCTTACCGCTTTTAGCTAGCCCGTGCGCCAACCCCTATTAGTTATAAGTAGGGTGGTAAACGGGTTAAGCCTACCCCGAGGTTAGGTTAGGGTTGAGTCGGGGTCGTATAGACCTCGGGTTAAGATTAAGTTAGAGCTATACGGACTATATGGCGGGGTTAGAGTTAGATCGTATAGATTAAAGGCTAGAGTTAGAGTTAGATCGCACGGACTAAGGGTTAAGGTTAGGCTAGAGTTATTAAAGCTTACGTTAGATTAAGTTATAGGTAGTATAGAGTAAATTACGTAGAGATACTTATAAATTAATTATAGCTATTAATTATAGTACTATAAATAATAAGTATAGAGTTACTTAT
>Ga0247733_1000379_pt1 | contig 17450 bp, 20 predicted proteins | sample UWRJL043104R2_FD_180932 | JGI IMG/M metagenome (GOLD analysis project Ga0247733, IMG submission 180932) | Plant litter microbial communities from Arlington Agricultural Research Station in Wisconsin, United States - UWRJ-L043-104R-2 | ecosystem: Environmental > Terrestrial > Plant litter >...
AGGGGTGTTGCTGGCTGCTCATCTAGATGGTCTTTCCATGAGCAGCGCGTGGGCGGCCGGCGGGAGATGCGTTGGGGAGGGGATGATGGTTTGCAGGAGGATGTCTACGCGCGAAGTGTGTTCAATGTTCCGCCGAGCTTGGCGCCTCAGAACAGCAGGCAGGTACCCTCTGCAAGCGTCAATATTTGCGCCCCCCGAAAGATGGCCGAGGAGCTCCAGTTGAAGTCTGAACGCACTTGGGCCGACGATCAACAGGATTCATTCTTTCACTCTTGTGTGCATCTTGCTGCTGTATTATGGAACGGTGCCGCTGGTCGTTCGCCGATGCAGATGCCGCAGCAGGGAGCAACCGCTCCCTATCCCCCGACTTTCGGGGCCGCTCCATATCATTTGATGTCTTTCCCCACAAGCGTTCGACAGCTGCGAACAGGTCCCTTTTCGCTGTGTGAAACACCGCACCTCGGTGACTTGAGCCACCTATGTACCTTGTCACCTCGGCCAGGCTGCACCGCCCCTCTCCGCTGTTCGGGCCTCGTCTGCTACAAGAAAGGTGTAGGACCAACATGCGGCAACCACATGCTTCTCCAGACGTTCAATGTTCACGCAGTCCTTTCGCCCTTATCGCTGCATTCAACGGGGACATGATGAAACAGCGGCCTGGAGTACCTACGCCTTGCTCTGGATTCAGTGGTGAACAGGATACACGCAGTCTCGGAAATTCAAGATCCCAGTCATGCCGTTGCACGTCCGGACAAAGAGAAGCGAACCATCCAATCACCATGAGCACAGAGTCCGATTAGGCCTAGTGGATCTAATTGTGCAACCGACTCATGCTCACACTGACAGTCGCGCATCAACGGCTCGCCCCTTCAGATATACGCAGCTACCGGAGGCCTAGCTATGCCGTTGTCCTCAAACGACATAGAAGCGAGCCGTCGAATCAGCGTGAGCAGAGTGCGTGGTTAGGTCTAGCGCATCTAAAAGGCTCACCCCCCATGCTCACTCTTGGACCACAGTTGCGTATGCTCGTTCAGCCCCATCCTGAATCAGACGTGAGGAGTACGCAATTACCACGAACCCCACGGTGTTAAGTCTCAGCACTAGCTCGATCCCATACCAGCATGATAAACTCAAGCTCTCCTCCTCGTTTTGAAAGTTTTCAAGCACAGAAAAATCTACTCTTCTTTGTATCTCGTCATGTTGTCTCAAATTATATACCTTGCTCTTGCATTTAGTAGCTCTTCTTTCTTTCAAGCGTCTGCTTTACCTTCTGGGGCCTCTGCTCCCACAGATCCTCCGTTCTTGCTGAAGGATCTGCACACGATCAACTCGAAAATAGCTCCTGGAGCGACCATATCCTACAAACAGGTACGCATATACCACGGCACAGTCATTAGAAGACTGAAGTTTATGATGAACATCATGTGCTGATCATACACTAGACAAGTGTATGCGAAACCACCCCAGGCGTACGAGCTTTCAGCGGTTATATCCACCTACCAAGTTCACTCCTCAAGGGCTTCGGCGGAGCAACCGACTACAATGCGAGCATGTTCTTCTGGTTCTTTGAGTCTCGCAAAGATCCCCAGATTGCGCCGCTCTCGCTCTATCTTGGGGGTGGGCCTGGCGCCACGTCTATGGGAGGAGTGACGAACGAGAACGGCCCTTGCTACGTTAATGCGGATTCGAACAGCACAAGATTAAATCCTTATTCATGGAACAACAACGTCAACATGCTATACATCGACCAGCCGGTACAGGTCGGCTTCTCTTACGACGAGCTTGTCCCCAGCGTGCTGGATCTGCTCACCGGGGCCATCGCACCAAGCAACGGATCCGAGACGTCGAATACCACATCTGTCACTGGCATCCTTCCCAGTCAGAAGATAGGAAGCACTGCAAATACTACAGTGAATGCAGCCAAAATCCTTTGGCAGTTTACCCAAATTTGGCTTCAAGAATTCCCGGAGCATGACTCCTCGGACGATCGTGTCAGCATCTGGGGGAACTCGGTGAGCGCCCTTCCATTTTTTTCGAGATAATTTACCTGACTTCTCTAAGTATGGCGGCCACTGGGTCCCAGGCTCTATGGAGTGGTTCAATTCACAGAACGAAAAGATCCAGGACGGTTCTATCAATGACCCCAATGCGAAGTATATTCACCTCGATACCCTCGGCATGACAAACCCATGTATCGACTCCAAGATCGAGGCTCCGTTCTATCTTGAGTACGCGGTCAACAACACGTACGGGCTACAAACTATCCCTCAAGATGTCTACTTGGATGCGCGGAACAACTTGACTAAAGAGGGCGGCTGCAACGATCTCATCGATCAATGTCGTTCCCTGGCTGTTTCAGATCCCGACAACACTGGAACGAATGAAACCATCAACGCGGCGTGTGCGCTAGCGACACAGTATTGCTTCCAATTCGTGCAAGGAGCATTCACTCAAGCGTCCGGTGTAAGTGCAATCTCAGCTCCATATTACGACTTGTCTAATTCGACTAGCGGAATCCATTCGACATATCTCGCCAGCCACAGTCAACTTACCCACCCCTTCATGTAATTGGGTACATGAACCAAGACTGGGTTCAACGTGAACTTGGTGTGCCCCTCAATTTTACCGTCGGCTCGAGTAGCGTCCTGAACTCCTTCTTTGGTGTAACAGGCGATCCGTTCATAGTTTCTATCGACACCATCAACCATGTCGCAGAGAGCGGCATCAAAATTGCGCTCATATATGGCGATCGAGATTACAGATGCAACTGTAAGTATCGGTGACCATAACAGCGATCCGTCCCTAACAACGCACAGGGTTAGGCGGCGAAGCAATAAGTCTTGCTATGGATTACCCCTCAGCCACCAACTTCCGCTCCGCAGGCTACGAACTCATATCCACTAAATCAACTAACAACCAAACTTTGAGCGGCGGCGTCGTCCGCCAACACAACAAGATATCCTTCTCGCGCGTCTTCGATGCAGGTCACGCCGCTGGCGCGTACCAGCCCGAAACGGTGTCCCGAATCTTCGACCGCGTCATGTTCGACAAGGACGTCGCGACAGGAAGCACTGATACGAGTGGGAACGCCTCGCAGGAGTATAGCTCAACGGGACCGCAGAGTAGCTTTGGGATCAAGAATCTGTTGCCGGAAGGTCCGAAGAACGAGTGTTATCTATGGGATGCGGTAGTCACTTGTACGGAGGAGGAGGTGGTGGCGCTGAGGGATGGGACGGCGGTGGTGAAGGACTTCATTTTGGTGTCTGTGTAAACTTGACATACTATACACTTGAAGGTGGAGTGTAACGACACACAATGTATAACCAAATTTGTTTCTGCTCTATCCCAGAGGTAATTGACTTCTACAATGTCGAACCGCAACACATACGACGTCTCTCACTCGCTCGCACCTTTCAAGCTGTAGCAGCATAATTCAGTTGCGGACTACGTCGACTAAATCCGAAGCAGGGCAGCCAGCTCATCCATCCTTCCGTCCAAGGTCTGGCCATTGTCCGATGTATTTGTGCTTTCAGGTTACATTTTTGTGAAGCAGCAGTGCGCGGCATCGATCTTTCCATCCTTTCTCTTGCCAGTCTTTAACAGTATGATGTGGTGGGGTATTAATTGGTACTGGATATGCGAAAGCGTAAGAGATGACGGGTTTGTTTGCGAAATAAGAATAGAGATGGCTCTGCTGATATTCACCAGCTTCTGGCAAAAGCAAGTAAGACTGGTACTATTACTAATTCAGTTTTTTGGAATCCAATTCTCTTCTCACGCGAAGCAATCGTGTGACTCATAGAGCCGGTTTACGACTGACATGCAAAGTTGGCAAACGCGTAATTACATCAACAAATGCAAATGGCACTGAGAGGAACCATTATACCATGCATGAGGTTTTTGAGATCTTACTGTGTAGGTGTGATGAGGGATGATTGTAGTAGTTCTCATAAGGTCTGTTATGCTTTTCCTCGCTACATCAAGTTCTGTGGATGCGCCCAGTTTCTCGACTATATGGCCCAGTGTGTTTGGTTCACGAAGGTTAAGGGTCTTGTCGAATGATCTTGATCTGGGGCGACGGGTACATGGAGTAGACAATGGAAGATGAACAGATTGGAAAGCATGTACATTGTCGATGGCGGAGGGCGCGCATATAGCAAGCTAGAAGCGTCCCCTGCATCGATTAGCCAATCCAAGCTCCTATGTGTTACCCGAACCTACGACAACGCTGTTGCCTAACACGCACCCCGCATTTTGCACGAATAATAACTTCCACTGCCTTCGAACATAACAACAGCACATAGATATTCTATTCTACTTCCAATACTACGAATAGACCGCTTTCTCAACATGTCCGAACTCAAAGCCTATCCCGGATCCTGCCACTGCGGCGACGTCCAGTACCAAGTAAAACTCAAGTTCCCCCCAGTTCACGAACCAACCGCAGGGTCCATCCGCATCTACAAGTGCAACTGCACAACCTGCCAGAAAATGGGCTACTTTCACGTCCGGCCCACCCAGCCCGCTGACAACTACATCCTCATTTCACCCGCTAGTCCCGAAGAGCTAGGCGATTATCGCTGTAACTCCAAGAAGCAAGGCTGGTACTTTTGCAAGAAGTGCGGTGTGCGGGTTCTGGGTCTCGGTGGCTCGTGGGAGCCGGTGGAGCTTGACGTTGAGAGGTGGGCTGGTTCGAAGAAGGAGGGCGGTGAAGAGAAGTTGCAAAAGGTGTGGAAGCCCAAGGGTGAGCCAAAGGTGGTCGAACTGGAGGGCGAGAAAGTTACTCTGCCCTTCTATTTGAGCGTCAATGCTGTTACGCTTGAACCGAGTGAGAATATCGATTTGCGAAAATGGCATGAGAAGGGTTGGGTTTGTTATGTAGAGAATTTGAGGATGGATGGCTCGCCTACGCGTGAGGGCGAACCATATGAGGGAGGAATGTATTGATCATTGCGAACTGTGAGTCTAAGTAATTCCTCGGGGAAATGGTACTGACGAGCAACAGATGGAACTGTACATCAAGTACTAGCGGCTTTGAATCGAATCAGACGATCCATGCATACATCCTCTCACATTCCCAGCTTCCAATTGTTGCCTATCACGGGTCTCAATATCCTCAAAGACCTCTGAATCAAGCAGAATCCCACACGTTCGGCTCCTCCCGCTTCTTCCACATCTGCCTCCCTAAAGGCATCAACGTCCTTCAATCACACGCTGCAGCTCCGATTTCGGTGCAAACCCACGTCGCATCGCACGCGGTGCCTCGTCATGTCGAACTACTAGTCGAGCGTGTGACGAAGTCTTCCCTTCCGCCTGATGATATGGCACTAGACGTTGCGTTGTCGTTCCAAACTTGGCATTCCAAGTTTGGGTAATGCGCTGGTGACGTCGGTACCGAATAGGCTAGTGGGCGCGGTTCCAGGATCCGTGCCTCTGGTACAGAACGTCAGAAGTGCTCAATCATCTTCCGTCATATTCCCATACCGCAAACCGGCTTATGCTCTTTCTCGTATCACTTGCTGCTTTTCTGGGAGCATTTCTGACTTCAATCCACTTCACCTTGTCTAATCAAAATCCCAAGATTTAGAAATGCAGCCCGTCAAGTCTACCGCCACAAAAGACTCCGCTACCAGCACAGTCCTGATGCCGAAATCCAACGTGGCCTTTGGCTCCAGCAGTCTGACGCCATGGCTCTGCGCACTGCTTCTCGTGTGGAGGGCCTTGATGTTAGCATTTGCGTCGCAAGAGAACAAGAAACTGCTTTGGCAGGACTGTAAGTGATGATGGCTGTGGTCTGATGGTAGCGGAGCGTATACTAATGGTAATGTCTAGACGCTGCGCTGGGATTACTGGCTTTGCGATGGATTGCGGCCCCTGCGGAGAGGAAGAACGCTATGATACTATGAATCTCCGGCTGGCCCGATATACTCGCGCGAGAGCCACTATTCGACCATCATCCATCGATTCCATCACCCAACGATTCCACCAACCCACAACCGCGTCGCATTCGCTGACGATGTTTCTTCTATTGGCAAGCTCTCTCCTGCTCTGGGTAGTGTTCTACGCAACATGGAGCGCGGTTACCCTGGAGCAGAACTATCGGCGAGCGTCGACAATGGGTATACCGTTAGTGCGCGTACCTGTCGACCCGCTGAACATCCCATGGCAAGTCGTTGAGCCTCATTTTTGGACCCTGATCGATTACCTCCACCTTCCTTTGCCCCGGAACAGCGTTCTCCTTCGAAGAGGATGGCATTTTCACGTAAAAGCGGACATGCACGAAGAGATGGGAACGGTGTGGGCTATCGTGACGCCAGGTGGGATCCACCTGAATGTATGCGATGCAGAAGCACTTCGAGAGATTTTTGCACGCCGCGGTGACTTTGTGCGCCCCAGGGAGTTTTATAGTATGTGTACAGAGAGGTGCTTGGTGTTCTTCAACTAACATCGCGTAGAACTGCTTGCGGCGTACGGTCCCTGTCTTTCAACGGCTGAACCAGAAGAATGGGGTCGCCACAGGAAGGTACTTGCAGCTCCCTTTCAAAACGAGAGTATTATGCGTCATGTGTGGAACGAGTCCCGCTCGCAAGCGCAGCAGATGGTAGCGGCATGGACGAAGGAGGACGCGGTAATCCGCGTGGCCAAGGATACACGGACGCTATCATTGAACGTTCTCGCAGCCATCGGCTTCAGCAAATCCTTCAATTTCGAAAGCAGCGCTCCAGAACAGACTGGCTCCGCGGACGAAAAGTTCTCGTATCGAGATGCATTGCAGCTGGTCCTCGACCATGCCATTCTTGTCATGGTGGTCGGACGACAACATCTCCTCTACTCATGGCTCCCGGCATGGATCCGCAGAATAGGCAAGGCGGCCGATGATTTCCAGACGCACATGGAAACGATGCTGGACGACGAAATGACCTCGCTTAATCGCGGTGAGAAGGGTACAGGCACTATCATGACCAGCTTTGTGCGTGCCTTGGACCAGCATCAACAGGACAGTAGCAAGGGCATGTCAGCCGAAGAAGTCTTTGGTAACACCTTTATCATCAATTTCGCTGGTCATGATACGACAGCCAACTCTTTTGCCTTTGCGGTCTTGCTTCTCGGGGCGAATCCTGCTGTTCAAGAATGGATGGCGGAAGAGGTAAGGCAGGCTATAGCGGGATCGACGCAGGACAACTGGGACTATGCCACGCTTTTTCCAAAGCTGCTGAGGTGTCGAGCGGTATTGGTAAGCAAAGTATCTGTCAAAACGCGAGACTTGATTCTGATTTCCATCCAGCTCGAAACACTGCGCCTCTACCCTCCAATCATGTCGCTTCCTAAGCAGACAATCGACCAGGCGCAAGAGCTCACGGCAGAAGGACGCACCATTCTCGTCCCACCCAAAACCACCATATTCGGCAGCGTTCTCGGAACCCACACCTACTCCGAGTACTGGCCCGACCCACTCACCTGGAAACCATCACGCTGGATCGAGCGCGACGCTTCGGGCCAAGAAGCCATCATCACCCCAGATCGCATCACGTATTTCCCGTGGTCGGACGGCGTGCAGAATTGCCCAGGGCAAAAGTTCTCGCTGGTTGAATTCGTGGTTGTGATGGCGACGCTGGTGAGCGAGCACCGGTTACGGCCGGTGAGGGAACCCGGCGAGAGTGTCGGGCAGATGCAGGAGCGTTTGCGCAGCGTGGCTAACGATTGCGAGGCCATTATGATCTTGCGAGTTAAAGATGCGGATCAGGTCAGGATGAATCTGGAGAAGGTGTAGGTGTTGTTACGTGTTGCGTGTCTTTTAGGAGGAGCCGCACAACGTCCAATCATGCACAACAGCACATAACATTCTATACACCGATAATCTTGCCTCTACGATGCATATGTAGCCCTAACGAAGTGCTCCAATAGTCTGCGTCCTTTTCCTCCGTGCAAAACATCAGTGCTCGCCTCCGCGGAGACTAACGTAACGCATTCGTATGCCTAGAGTCGAATGACCTCCCTTTCCAGTCCACACTGTCGAAATTACTGCTAATTCGCTACATGTCCGGAGAATCGCGGTACTCGTCGATACGTGTATTGCCTATCTGGTAGAGGCGAGGTGTGTAACTGGGGAGTGCGTGAATTGGTGTCAGTACGTACCCATTGCCTCAAAGCACAAGCCGTCCAATCTTACAATAACCAACGCAATGTGTAACCCCGAGTCGGATACGAAAATGGAAATGGAATCGGATACGCAACGCATCACCATGAAAACCAGCACAAGCAAGCCCAAAACAGCAAGCCACAATCTCTACAAGCAACATATTCCCCACCCCAAAAGCTATCTACACAATTACAATCCCCTATCCGTCCAACGAGAAAAAAGGGCATGGGTATCCGCATCGACCGACCAAAACAAAGGGAAACGACGCAAAGCACGCGCACCGGATACTCTTACAATCCCTCTCCGTCCCCATCCCCTAAACAACGCCACCAGACCTCCTCCGATCCCGATCACGATACTTATCCCGCTCCCGCCCGCCATCCCTCCGATCCCGCCCCATATCTCGCCCATCAGGCCCGCCCCCACCGCCGCTCAAATCGACGCCCTCCCACCACGCCTTATCCTTCTCCCTCCGATGCGGCATGCCCGCCCGCACAACGCTACTCCTCTCGTCGAAACTCCTGGGCCGCTCCCGCTCCCTCTCCCGCTCGCCAGCCCGACTCCGACTCCTCTTCTCAACAGGCGGGACAAAACTGCCCCTCTTGCCCCTGCCCTCGCCCTCGACAAAACTCCTCCTCCCACCCGCACCCTCGACCAACGCGACGCTCTCGGACCTGCCCCCCTTCCGCCCTTTCCTTGCACCCCCCGTGGCCGGCGGCTTGCGCACATAATCGTACGTCTCGGGGTCGCGTCGACATAGCTCCTTTTCGATGCCCCAGAGGGGGGCTTCGGGCAGGATTTTGGCATAGCCGGCGCCGTTGTCTTTGAACTTGAGTTTCCAGTGGACGTCGGGCTCGCCGGCGCGCGGGGTGTCGGCGCCGTAGTCGACGACGAGCTTGTAGCTGTCGGTGAGGGCGCGGCAGTCGTAGAGGCCTTTGTCGGAGATGCCGGGTCCGTCGAGGCGGAAGCGCGAGCGGACTGAGGCGTGGATGTATTCGTTTGTGAGGTGGAGGGGGCGGTCGGTTGGGCGGCAGTCGGTGGGGTCGACTTCTCTGTACATGCCGGGGGTGCGCATCTACTGTTGCATTAGTACGCAGGTTTCTTTGCGAAGCTTAGTTGGATGGTAGGACTTACCGCTCGTCCACCCAACGCATACAGCCCCTTCATCGAATTGGCAATTTCGCCAAAACTCCAAGGCCGCAGCTCCAGCCCCTCTTTCCTACAGTACTTTTCATTCTCTTCCTCCTGCTCGAACATGTACTCGTCTCTTAGATCCAGAAAAGGTGCCAACTGGCTCATCATCCACGCCAGTGTGATATTGGCGAGTTGTTGATCATCGTATCCACCGCCGATGTTGCTGTGCACGCCCGGAAACCACACTTGTCGCAATGTCGTCCGATTGCCCTCTGGCTTTTCCCAGATCGCTGGTTGGAATGCACTTCGTCTTTCGTCGAGCGCAAGGGCTTGGAACGCATTTTCGACGCAGTTGGCGAGTTTCGTGTCGTAAAAGGCCATCTCCTTGCTCTCCTTCGATTGCAATCCAACCTTGGTGAGCCAGCCCACCCTTGGCGTTCCTAGACTCCCCACCGTATCCCACACGCCAATCGCCCTGATCTTGATGTCCAACCTCGTCAGCCCCTTCCTCTCCAACTCGGACGCGTATCTGGGATCGTCTGCGCTGAACTTGCGTGGAAACGGAACATCCGGATTCTTGGGCACGTAGTCCGGGTTCCTCCTATTCCTGACATCTTCGAAGATTTCCGCGAGCGAAGGAAGTCCCTTCTTCGTGAGAAGGCCTATCTCCCCGATGAACCCCCCAATACTACGCGCCGTGAAAGCTCCTCTCGAGAATCCGAGCAAAAATATCTCGTCGCCGGGGTGGTAATTATTCGCGAGGAAGGAGTACGCTTCTCGGACGTTATCGGACAAGCCTTCCCCAGTGGTCCCGCTGACGAGTCGATTGAGCGGTCCTCCCTGCGTCCCCACGCCAAAATGATAATTGACGATCTGCGGTATCCCATCTTGACTGACTGCCTTGATCGCCCTCGAAATCCGCGTCACGTTACTCGGCACGGCAATCTTGCCATTCACGAGCCCGTTATCAGCATTCATCCACGTCCCATCACACGCAACAATCAGCCTCTTGAACATGCCCCGTCCGCCACTCAAGCCAGGCGGCGCATCTACGAAGGCTGGCGGCCCCCGACTTCTCGACCGCGACGGAGGAGGGAAGGCGATCTCGATGGGAGGTTTCGGCGTCGAAGACACCACCATGGGGGCTGACCCTCGCGCATTGCTCGGCGCCCTGCTTCGACTCCGTACCTTGGAAGGTGCGGTGGACATGGATACGCTTTTGGGCTTTTTCCCCCTGCCTTCAGGGTCGGAGGAGGGGAAGTACCCCGAGTCGCTGCTCGACGAGGAATCCACTTCGTTGGTTGGGAAGGTGGTGTGTCCCGTGGTGGGAACGGCGAGCGGGTGAACGTCGGAGTGAGGCGAGCAATCAATGCGACGTGGAAGTCCGGTTCGACAGGCAGCTAGTGAACGAGTCCGAATAGCAGTCTAGCATGCGCAGCGGGAGGCGTTATGGTACCAAGTTACAATCCAGCCCAATCCGATCCCAACTCAAAGTCCAATTCCTCGCTCTTCAATCTGGCGCAGTGTTCTGCTTTCCCAGCCTTCCTCTTTCGGGTCCCTGCAGCAACAATCCAAGGCAACCAAGCGCGGGCGCGTCCAACGTACAAAAGGAGTGGATGGCAGAATGAGCCTGCAAGTCGATTCGAATGCGCAACAATATGCGCTCTGTCGTTTGAGTCCGGTGAGGTCAGGCGATTGCGTCGTCGCTGCACATGCGGGAGGGAGCCGAGGCCATGCACCACGTTTCGCTTCCGGTGGCTGGGATCCCGAACGGGTGGCTGGAAATGCACACAACCCCAACCGTCGCGAAATTGCGCGCCTCGTAGTCGGAGCTGTAGATGTGTCCAAGTCGATGTTGACGGAGTGATGCAGATGCGTCAATAGTACTGGTGCCCAATTTCTTCTCGACGTTGTCGCCAAGCAGCCTCCTGGACCCTTTTGTCTAGGGTCGCCATGTCGCTGCGGTTCATGCCCAAGGGGCCGCCGGTGAAGAGCCCAAGCGGCCGTCTCGTCGTGCGTTGGAGTGATGGAGCGATGCAGAAAGGAGAAATAGCGGTGGAGTGTGCATGGCTAGCACTGTGTCGTCGAGGGAGGAACCTTGAAGTTACGTCGGCGAGAGGAACAAGGCGGCTCACCGCCTGCTAGGCCCGGGGTTAGACGGACATTGAAGCAACAAAGCTCAAGCGATTGATTCACAGCACAAGGGATGGATGGTAGTAGAGGATATAAACTGTTTTTCCAATTTGAACACTTTTATCTGATGGATCGTGCAACAATCGTCGCCGCTTCAATGCGCCCATCCGGTGCATCCGGATGCCCATGTCCGTATCAGCCCAAGTAACAGCCAGTGCCTCGGCGATATCATCACACAACTTAGTCTTACAAGAAACCGTTCCATCACCTGGCACCAAAAATCGCCGATAACTCCTCGTGGCCGTGCGGACATTCCCCAAGACTCCGAGAGTAGCGCGCGCGAGCGCCAATGCGATCCGTCTAGAATACTCCGTGTGACGAAAAGAGGAGAGAAGGAGACCAATGTACTGAGTAATGCAAGGAAGGAAATAGATTGCGCCCAAAAAGAGATTCGTGATATAGCCCCGGGTGCTGTAGAGATCCCAATTTTGAGTGCCTTTTAGTATCCGCCGAAAAGATCGTCGAGTTCTTCTATCTCAATGTGCTCAGGGCTCTTCAACTCTGACCAGCTCCAGTCGACATTGTCGGTCTGGATCTTGATCTCGCTGGGCTTGAACATGGGCGGCGGCATCTCGATATTAAGCACCGGCTTCAGAAGCGGGCTACTCGAACCCAAGGCGGGCTCGAATGTCGCGTCGTCCATGTGGCCGAACAAGGCAGCCGCCATCTCCGAGTTTTTGCGTGCGGCATTCTCCTCCGTCTCCTCCACCTCGAGGATATCATCCATCGTGATGTCGGCAACGAAGGTTTCCTCTATGGATGCGCTAGTCGATCGCTCGCGCTCGGCTTCCATGCTTTTTCTCCGTTGTTGCAAGAATGACGCCGTCTGCGTAAATTCGCGCTCGTCCTTTTCCAGCGGCGGCGACTGGGCTCGTCGGTTGTGAGCGATATTGTGGGTCGATGGTGGGTGGGTCTGGCTCGAGAACGGGTCGCTGCCGTCATCAAAGTCGGAGAGGTCCAGCTCCGGTGAGGGGGACCTCACATCGCGTGACCGCGCATCCATGTCCTCCTCCTCGGACGCAGCCGACAACGACGGCGTTATGATGCGCGCGGCAGCCAGGGTGCTTGCATCGTCGGGGATGGCTTGGTGCGGGCAGGTTGTGAGGAAGTAGTAGACGCGCTTTGGGTGGGTGCCGACGAGCTTCTTGTCGAGCGGACAGCGCGACAGGGCGGTCCAGGTGCGCTTGAGGTAGGTGGCGAGACGCGATGAAATGATGGCAGCGGGATTGGCGGAGCTGTGTTGCGTCAGCATGAGCAAAGCGGAGCTAGGGGTGGAGCCGTAGCTGGAGCTTGGTACGCACCTTTCAACAATGGGGATCGTGGGCGACAGGATCATGGCCAGCTCTTTGAGCAGGTGGGGGCGGTTGCCCGTCTTCTCGAGCTGCTCAATGACGCCCACGACGATTGTGTCATCGATGCCTTGAGTGTCGACCTTTGTGTGGGCCGAGTCGCCGCCTGGCGACGGCGGCGGGGTGTCGGCCACGCGGCCAGTGCTCTTGGGGCGCTCATCGAAGCGCAGCGTCGTGGGTCGCGGCGGCGACGTTGATGTCGGCGTCGAGGCCGTCGAGTTTGGATGTGCGCGTTTCTGCCTCTTTGCGCTGTGCTGACCGTCAGCGGTCGAAGGCGGTGAGCGCGCGGACCGCGGGCCTCCAGGCAGCGCTATGCCCAGCGACGGCAGCGACAACGACTTCCGGCGGGTGTTGTAGGGCATGGTGTGGGGAGGTGGCGATGGAAGTCGCGGCGACGTGATCGCAGAGGGGATGCGACTGCACGGGAGAAGGGGTCGACTTGTCGAGCGTGAATGTTGCGGTGGCACGAGGACGGCACAGGAGGTGTTTGTTGCGGTTCAAATGCCAGGGTCGACGATTGGTCCCGGAATGCAGTGTTGCAGCCTTACCTGAAGCGCTCCAGCGGTCATGCAAGGTAGATAGCGCGCGACACTTTTGGCTGCACTGGCTGCAGTGGCTGCACTGGCTGCACTGGCTGCACTGGCTGCAAGATGGGTGTCGAGTCCGGCTCAATAATCTCGAGGGTGCCGATGCTGACTTGCTGACCACCGGGCGTCCCTTTGGTTCTGGGAGAGGATGTCGTCGGGAGGGACGTGAAGCTGTGTGTTCGCCTCCTGAATGCGACCCGTTACGTCAACTGCGTCACGGCTGCTCTCCCCGGGCAGCGCTAGGTGATGGGGTGCAGAGACGGAGACAAGCAACAGCGAAGAGGAGGAATGCAAGGCACGGGAGGGACGAGCAGCAAGAGGTCCCTGGGGTGGCTGGATGGGAGATGGTGATGGAGAGGGATGAGGGACGGGGTGGAGGGGAGGGAGAGGGCACGGTTGAGGGGACGAGCAGGCAGGCTAGATGCAGGCGGCCGTGCGTGGTGAATGTATTCAGGGATGGGCACTTCGGACAGAGGCAAAGATATGACAGCATGCTACTTTTAGAGGCCTTTCAGTTCTGGCGGTCTCCCGCCAGGGGCCAGAGGCAGCCACGCAGCCTATCAAGGCGGGCCTGGCTGACCGGAGGGTAGCACGACGCTCTGAAAAGCAAAGCGCACGGCGGCGGGAGTTGTGCTCGACGCCCCGCCTCCACGGTGGTTCTGTCCTGCGTCGTGATGGCTAGCCCGGCCTCTGCTTGCGGCCTCTGTACAAGGCCGGGAAACGTAGCGCGGAGAATTACTTCATCGATAGCTAGCCATCCCGTTGCTCGGCGACAGCGGCCGGCCGTGCCATGAGCATGTCGACTTTTTGCTTCCTGCGGCGAGGCATGGGCGGCGCAGGGAGGAGCGGGCCGCCGGGCGCTGAGCATGCCGTCACAGCAGCAAGCATCGATATGAAGAGGCCGCGGGCGATCACGCTGACCGCCTCGCCGCGTCGCGCTCTTCTCCAGATGGCTGCGTGATGATCTGGTGGTGTTGCATATGCTCCAGCGTGCTGTCGTCCCAAGGCGCAGGCACCCCCGGTCGCAAACCTGGCACTAGGCCATTTAGCCTCAACGCCGTTCCGGATTTTCGACGGGCGGTGAGCTAGGAGCGCTAGCACGGCTAGCATCCTTTTGGGTTTTTTTCTTTCACTTTTTTTTTCCGTCGGCCTCGGCAGCGCAAGCACAAGGCGGAAGAAGTCGGCCAGCCGGCGGCGTCGTCGCGATGGGGTTGTTGACTGTCGTGGCATGTTATGTTATAGTATGTTATGCCATGCCATGTCATGTCCTGTTGTGCTATCCACTCGCACCGCCGATGAAACGGCCGTGTCTTTGCGTCTGCTTCTGGAAAGAATAGCGTTTCACGAAGACGCGGCGCGCAGGCCCAGCTTGGGTGGCTTGGGTGGCTTGGGTGGCTGCGGTGGGCACACGCGAGCGCAACACCATGGCAACCGATTGGGCCGCGCCCGACCTGTCGCTCTTTCCCCAATCGGACCGCCTGCATTACACAAGGCGTGCACCGTCACTTTTGTGGAGCGCGCGGTTGGGAGGAAGGTGTTGCGCTTCCTCTACTGCACCGTCGACACCGTAGCGGACGCCTCGGATGCACTCCGCCGTGCCCCACACGAATTGCGTCCTAGCCTGCCCCGACGCGACTCGTGCTTTGCACCCACCGCACCCGCTGCACCCATCGCTATCGTCGCTTTGCCATCTTGCACCCGAGCCTGCATACAGCATAATGTAGCCCTTTCTGGCCATGCATGTCAGCCATTGCAGCTGCATGCGTTGTACTTGGACCCTGGTGGACCGACGCTGGCCCAGCGCCGTGTGCATGCGACCTCTTGATGTGAGTTATCAGCGTCTCACGCCATCTTGAATGCTGCGAGAGACGATCGAGTCGCGCTCCTGCTCCTCCGTCGTCCATGTATGGGCTCGCTCGACCTACCATCCGCTGATGCGGTCGCTATCAGCTGTGATCGCAATCAGACAACATACTTTCACCATACTTTCATCAAGCTTGTACCATTGGACGGATAGCATACCGAAGAAGCTACTCAGACGCTATTGTTTACTGCCACGTGATGTTGACGTGGGGAAGCGGTCATTGCGTGCCGACGTCAGAGCCTCGAATTGCTGAGTCCACACAGCGAACTTGCGAGCACATCCGACAATTGCTCAGACATCTGACTTCACCAGAACACCGCCACCTCCCTGAATCGCAAGGTCAATGGTCTAGAGAGTGGGAGAATCCATCGCCGTGCAAGCTATGCAGGCGTTACATCAACAGTCCACAAGTGGCAGGAGGATATCTGATGATCTTGCCGTATGAGAGACACCGAGGAGTAGCCATGCAGTAGCGGATATGGGCCGGAAATGAGCTCCGAGTAGACTCTACAACCACTAACACGGAGACACTCGGAATCAAGTCGAGGTTCACTTCGATAAGCACTCGTACAGTAATCCACTTTTACCACCATGGGCTCACTTCAAGAACAGCTCGCAAATACTTCCGGTTTAAGCTACCGCGCGTCCCGCTTGACAAGAGGTAAACCTACCCGGCACTTCCGCCATCTTCGTATGATGGACCACCCTAATCTGGGGGTACGCGTCGTAATTTCAAGATGTTGCAGAGCCTTTGCTGGGGTAACATGTGCTGAGACCCTCTGGATGAGCTCTGCGGACTTGCACCCTTCCGCAGACGCCCAGCACAGAGCAAACTATCTTCGTCCCATCCTACTGCGTTCAGCAACGATGCACCGTCTCTCCTCTACCACACCCGGAACGAAACAGCACAGCCCACATAAACGGCAACGTCTTCACTGTCGATAAAGCCCACCCCACGCTTCCGCCTTCATCCTCTCTCTAGATGACCTCTTCACACATGTTGGCAGCGATGCCGATATCATAGCCATCGTGAAGCAGCACCGCCTCTTCACAGTCAATCCTCACAGTGATTCGTCAAGCCCGCTATCCACGACGCCCATATGCACCTCCTCTATTTCGGACTTGCCCTCACCGGCGAAGCAACGATTGACCTCGACAGCACGAGCCAGAACATGGCTTCTCGCGTCAAAACAGGGAATTGTAGATGTGATGGGTACATCAATGCTTACCAAGGCTAAATCATGGCGATTGCACACAACAGCCAAGGCTTTCCAACGGCCTCGCGGATCGAGACTATCTCGATCACGTCTTCTTGCATGTGACCCCATGTCCTGGAACTTCCCGCACATGCTCTCTGCCAACGCCCACGTCACCATCGGTTCCGACTGGGGCACCGCGCCCCACCCATCCCTGGTCCAGCTCCTCGCGTAGATCGTCGACGCTGTGTGACTATGCAAAGGGAGAAAGGCGGGGAGATGTTGTGTCGGGTAACGACGTTGCAGGGGGCGCAGGACGTGGGCAGGGAGACGGAGACGGAGAGGTAGGGGGTGGAGGAGACGGAATGCGTGGTCTGGGTGTGGTTCAGATGGGCCCTGGCGGCGTGGTGAGTCTGCCAGGGATACGGTATAACAATGTATTCCTCCTATTCCACAGCTGCGCGCCTTAGCGATTTGGAAATGAAAAGGCGAAGTGCAAGATCAAAGGGAGATATTCCCTGGGTATATTCTTCAGACAACCAAATGGCAGTCGTAGCTCTTTTCACACGGCACTCCGTCACCCAGACTACATCCATGGCGACCAAGTCACACAGTCCCACACACAACATGCGGCCCGCCGCCCAGCGGCGCAGCAGCACCCAGTATAATACACGCTAACCCGCAGACGTACCCTCTCACCTCCACAAGCTCCACCACGAACGCTGTGCCACGGGGGCCTCAATAGTCGGTGCGACGCCCGCGGTACCCTCTGCAAGCGTCTCCGCAATCTTCTTCCCATATCCCTTCCGGGGCTTCAGCTCAATCCACCACGTGGTACCGAAATTGTACCGCTTGAGCGCGACGACGTCCAGCCCGCTCTCCTCCACGATGCGCCCGATGTCCTTGTTCCACAGACAGCCGTGCAGATCGGCATGCTGCGGCGCCGACTTATCGAGCAGCGTGTTGAGCCATTCGTAGTGCGACTTG